>Ga0351890_10034_pt1 | contig 53123 bp, 34 predicted proteins | sample TotcelFGM3001M15_FD_206743 | JGI IMG/M metagenome (GOLD analysis project Ga0351890, IMG submission 206743) | Enriched cells from coal bed in the Powder River Basin, Montana, United States - Total cells FGM rep3 HSBNCT.FGM.300.1.M15 ...
GATAAACAGCAGCTTGGAAAAAAACGCAAGGCTTCTAATGGTGCTTCAACCTCAACTCTGAGAGAATCTACCCGCTCTAACCACAAAAGACGTAAAGTAGTTAATATTCAAACCTCAACCACAAATAGTCAAAACAACGATCATTTAATTTCATACTCACCAAGACAAGCTGCTAAAAAAGCCCAAGAAAATATCAGCCATCAAGTTCGAATTGAAACTCAAGGTTTAGATCGTGCTAGAAGAGAAGAAAGAGAGAAAAGAAAATGGATTTATGAAGGATCACCGAAACCACAACAAGCACAGAATCATGAGGTCGTTTATATTGTAGGAGATAATGTAGGCGGCGAAGAGACCATTATTGCAAGCAATTCGCATTTTATTTCTGAAAAATTAAATCAAACAAATCAAAGTATCAGCTCAAGAAGAAAACAACGAGGAGATAAAAGAAAAAAAGATCAAACGGATTCTGAAGAACATGAGTTATCTGATTCAGAGCAAGCTGATCAACTTCTTTTCGTCGAGTGTAAAGAAACCCAAAATTCGTCTCAATCCAATGAGCAAGTGACCTCAAATACTGAAGATTCAAGCTCAGAAAGTTCTGATGATAATTCAGATGAAAACTCTGGCGAAAGTTCAAGTTCTAATAGCGATGTCTCTGAAAGAAGCCAAAAGAGACAAAGACAAGCTTACAATAGTGATGAAAGAGTATCTAGTCCTATAATAATAAGATTTAATAAGGCTTTGTTGAAGGAAGCTGAAAATCAGGCACAAGCAAGAAAGCTTGAACAGCAATCTTTTAATCAAGATACTAATCCCGTATCTGAGCTCGGAACTGAATCTGAAGTATCAAGAACTTCAGAAAAAATAGATTTAACTCTAATAGTGGAACCGTCTTCAATAGCTGAGGATGCTGCTCTTAATATTCTTTCAAATATACAACCTATAGAAAAAGCATTACAAAATGAGGGAGAAAAAGAACAAGATGACTATAAAAATAAAGTAATTTTTGTTGACATTGAGCAAGGAAATTTTACACAGTTAAAATGGGATATAGCAAGAGGAAAAATAGAAAATCCTAAAGCGATGATACTTGCGATTAAGCACAAAATTAAAGAAATCGAATCTGCAATCAACATTAAAAAAGCCGAACGCAGAATTCATAAAAATTTATCCACGCGCATCTGTTTTTTTAGCGAAAGCTATCAGATGACTGAAGAAGGTTCATTAAAATTGTATTCGGAGATGTCTACTGATTTTAACGCTCGCAAAAAGGAAGTTAAGGAACTAGAACAACAGATTAAGAATTATCAAAATGCTTTAGACATGTTAACAAATAAATATCACGCTGGTACTAAGGGTGAAGAAAGAGAGCAAGAAAAGAGTGAGGAAAAAGAGCGATACGACAATAATAATAAAGCAATTTGTGCTGGCATTGAGCAAGGAAATTTTACCCAGTTAAACTGGGATATAGCAAAAGGGAAAATAAAAAATCCTAACACGATGATACTCGCGATTAAGCATAAAATTAAAGAAATAGAATCTTCAATCAATATTAAAAAGACCGAACGTAGGATTTATAAAAATTTATCCGATCAGATCCTTTTATTTAGCGAGAACTATCAGATGACTGAAGAAGGTTCAAAAAAATTGTATTCAGAGATGTCAGATGATTTTAACTCTCGCAAAAAGGAAGTTAAGGAACTAAAGGAACAGATTAAGAATTATCAAAAGGCTCTAGAGATGTTAACAAATAAATGTTCTCCTGATACTGACGAGAACGCCCCTGGAGTTAATGTACACCTTAAAAAATATTCATGAAAGGTGAGCTGAAATCTGGAAAAAAATAATCATACCCCACAAATGTAGTATTCATTTGCCGTGATTATTATTACAGTAATCACGGCTAAAATGGCTGTGATAAAATATTGTTTGTTTTTCCTCAATTAATCATTGCAGTAATTTCTGCACCTTCGTCTCCCTCTTGTCCAAGCTGTGCATTCTGATGAGGGTCATCGATGTCATTAAAGAAAATAAAACAGTAACCAATGTATTCAACAGCCTATATTATGAAAAAGAATCTGAGCTAATCAAGACAGCACAGTATGCTCTAATAAATTCTTCTGTTGATATTGGTCCATAAATCGAATACACAATCGAGATAGAAGCTTTATTTTACAAGTGCATACTAAAAACATTTCCTTGACCCTCTTTCTCTTTTTCACCGTCAGCATCAGGATTTTGCTCTCGAGCAATTTCATTAAGAACTTCCGTTAAATTATCTTTTAAAGGAGATTGTAAGACCTTAAGTATTTCACTTAGCTTGTCCTGACATGAAGTACTTTTTTCAAGATATTCTAAATGCTGTTGCCAACATTGTTCTAAATTTTCTTTATCTTTATCACGTATTTTTTTACCAAAAATAGTGCCAGCGGTTGTAGCAGCACTAAGTACCCCGAGTTCTCCTAGGTCATTCCCACTAGAATAACCACCGGCACGGTAAACAGGCTCAGCAGATTCACTCGAACTCCACTTATTATAGAGACAAATTCCACCAATTGCAGTGGCAAATCCAACAACAGCACCAACGAACCTCCAATCTTTATACCATGGCTTATCTGCATTTTTTACAGTTTCATTTAAACAACCAATATGTTGATTTAAATCCTCAATGATAGCCTCAGTATCTTCATTTGGATTTCTTGCATGGATAGGGTGAACATGAGCAAGCATAATCTGAGCATTTTGTAAAAGTATGTTACAGTTTATTTTTATCCATTCACCGTGATTACTAAAGCCCTCTCTTAAGATATTGCCTAATCTTGAAGCCGAGTTAATAAGAAGTGCTTCCCTACGTTTACCGCCACCGCCATTATTTATAATACGTGACGCTTGATTACATTCAATGATATTTGCTATAAAATTTTGATCAGTTGATGAGTTTAAAGTATCTGTTGGTAACATAGCTAACATTTTTGATTCCTTTGTTGATGGATAGAAAAAGAATTTAAGTTTAAACCACTATTTTCATAATACAAAATAAAAAAAAGACTAATCTCTGAGGTTTCACAAGCTTTTTTTTAAAAAAAGAAAAACTAATATACTAACATCGTCTATTACGAATCCAAGGTGTATCAATATTGTCTTCTCTGCTATACAAGTTACTATACATAGACTCTTGTTGGACAGTATCAGTAGCATGATGATTGCGGTAAAACATTCCAACTTGGTATCCGGCATAACCACAATTATAATCCGATGACTGTTTTTCAAATCCATCGTATTCTGGAGTGTGTTGATAAAATACCAATGACTCTTGCCATTTTTTTGTATAAATTTTATCATGAATAAAATAATATAATTGTTCTCGGGCCTTTAAAATATCAATTATATAATTGTCAAGCTTACCTGTATTGATATCCCCCTTACTGAAGATTCCTACAATAAATGGCTTTACTAATTTTTTTCCCTCTTTATCTCTTGAAAACTCATGATCAATTTCAGCTGAATCTCCTAGATTATCAATGCGGACTTCAAACAAGGAAGACTTATCTCCTTCTAAACGTTTAAATACAACAAAAAAACAATGTCTTGGTTGCGCATTAGCATTACAACAATTTCGAAGAATAAAAAGTGGCAGCAAAATAAAATAAGAAGGACTTGTTATCCAACCAGTCCCACACACATACTCTTCTCCAGGATCTTTACTTAAGATGCCAGCTTTTACATGTAAAGCAAGCTGTTTTATAAGATTATCATTTAAAGGATTTTGTAATAAACCAAAACTAGAGACAGGTTCAATCTTGTTAATTAAGCGAATATTATTCCACACTCGCAATGTTTCGACAGCAATACGAATTTCGTCTTTCAAGTAATTGGTTGCATCTAATTTTTCCCAACCAGGAAGAACTGTGGTCATTGAAACTTTCTCCTTTTCAATTTCCACCCAAAATTTAAGTAAAATAGCTATTTTAATTGGCAATAATAGTTCTGGGTTTATGTTGTTAGCAACTACTTTTCCATCTGTATGTAAACCTTTTTTAGCAACCATCATTTGTGTTTTTTCTTTTTCACCCATATTTTCACATTTTTTATCAGCAGCTAATTTGGCAGCCAGTTTAGACAAAAAACCAATATTAATGTTACGGCGAGAAGCGCTGACATCTACATCATAATCTTCTTTAAAATGTTCTAGCAACTTATTAAGAGTGCTCATTTTAATTGGTTTATATTTTTTCAGTAAAGAGCATAATATGTCATATGCTTGTGGATGATCAGGAGTATTAATTAGATTGGCGGCGATTTCCAAAGCAGATTGATAATTTAAATTAACAATATTTACTTCTGCTTGTTTATCTTTACCTAATAAATAATTCACTAGTTTCAAGTTATCATAGTTTATTGCAAGCATAAGTAATGTTTCGCCATTTTTCTGATTATTCAGAATTTCTATTCCACAATTTTTAACAAGTTCTTCTAACCTTTCTCGCATTAATTCAAAATTATTTTCTGCTAAATAAAAAGCAGTACGTAATTCAGTGGTAGGATCCTCATACAAGTCAAAATGTGATAGTATTTCACTGCCTAATTGCTCCTGCATTACTTCGGCGAGATCTTCAAGAAAGGTTTCTTTGCATCGTTGATTTGAAAATGCAACGCGTTCTTCATTAAAAGAGTTATAAAAAATTAAATTTAAATTATGCTCAAATAGAGGCAATCCAGTCGCTAGAAAGCGCTTGCTAAGCAAACACAAAGGAACTCGAACTTTATCCTTAGCTTTCTCCGTATTTGGCTCCGATTTTATAAGTTCATCACATTGTTCAATTAGTACTTTTGAGTTGCAACTTTCAAGGCCCACAAAAGCGGGATGATAAATCAGGTTAAATAAAACATCTTTTGTATTTTCTTTTGCCAATGTTAATATATCGCGCAGTAAATGTTGATTACTCTCTTTTTTAAGCAAATCTACAATAGTTTTTATAGTATTACTAAATCTAATCTTGCGTAGTTCTGGATTATTTTCTTGGAAAGATTGCACAGATTTGATTAGTTCTGTGGCATCACCGAAAGCATGCAATTCACGATGAGTTTTTTCGATAATTTGGTTATACAGATTGTCAGTGAAATCATTGGTGCTGTTAATAAAGTCATGCAATAAAGTATATAATATGTCAGGATTATTTATATTATCCAGCTGATTAATAATACCTATCAATCTAAAGGTAAAGGCAAAACTAGTTAATAAATCAGTGGATTTTGTTTGGATAATATTAAATAAATTCTCACTTTCCTTAATGATTTCATCAACATTATCTTGTTTTATTTCTGCACCCGCATAATTCTTTAACTCTGTATAAGATTTTTTAATACTATCTTTTTGTCCTTTAAATTGATCTAACATATCAAACAATTGTTCTATCTGTTCAGGTTGAACACCAAGCCAATCATAGATGCGAAAAAGAAAAGACGGTATTTTAAAAACTCTTAACAACTTTATATATTTTAAGCAATTTTGAATTTTATAACGGACATCGACAATGGTATCATTTAGATGTTTGTCACTTTCATCTGTAAGAAGTAGAGCTTGATTTTTCTCTTCGCCAATAAGAGTATCTAGAAAGTGGATGATCAAATCAATTTGCTGCAATAATTTTTCATCAAGAGTATTGAAATATCGTATAAGGTTGATAACATTCGACTTATTTCTAAAAAACTCTTTAAATACTTTCACGCCAAAAAAAACATTTTCATTAGCATTTGCCAGGCTGCTATAAGCATCTTTGCTTTTTTCATCTAATTCGCCAAATTTTCCTAAAGCATAAGCAGAATAAAATCGAATCCAATCGTCTTCTCTTCTGTTTTTATTTAAAAGAATTTTTCTTAATCTTTTGTTAATGATTTTAGATTCAACTGCAAATTCCCTCTCTAAATCATTATTATTAGCAATAATAGTAGTATTGAAGCCAGAATGATTTTGTAAAATGTAAATAGCTGCAACTTTCTTGACGGCATCTTCGCTATTAAGATAGTTAATCATCTGACTTGTTATATGATTACTTATAGTAGAATGATGATTACACGCAAGCAATTTGCTTAAACCAGCTGCTGCGATTACTCGCTGAATAAAGTTTTCTTTTTCATCGCCTAATTGGTCAATTAGAGTATTACTTAATTCTCGTATTTCGTTGGCTAATAAGTCAGTAATCTCAAGTAAACTTAATGTTGCTTGTGCTCTAATAATTTCTGGTTCTTTTCTATCTTTTATAATTTGGCTCAATTTCTGATAAACTGCTGAGCTATTGAAATTAAGCTCACCAATAAGTTTGATTGTATCAATTTTTTTTTCAAGATTATTGTTTGTGGTTTTTTCTTCTAATATTTTGATAAATACGCTGTTTATTTGCGCATCTTGTATAATGCTGATTGACTCTCCCAAGATTTTTTTTAAGGAAAAATGCCTAAGCCACAATCTTGCTGTTGGATTATCAAGTGTTGCTTCTAGCCATTCGGCAAGCGTTCGGAGTACCTTTGTATGAGAACTATGAGGATGAACGCAAATTGCTTCGTCTAAACAGGACATAATGACTATTTTTTCATAAATACCCAGCAAATCCACTTTGTCAATACTGTTCTGATAAGATATTACTGCATTCTCCACTACTTTTTTCTCATGATCTAAAAACATTTCAGGTGGAGTACTAGGCAATGTTCGCAACGTTTCTTCAAGACCAGGTACTTGATCAATGTCTACTTCCATTGTTTTTGTTGCATTATCAATATAAAAAAGCTTCCATCCCACTTGATTATTTGTAATTAAAAGATAAGAGTTTGGTTTTGGATCGCTTGGCATAGCTGACAACATTTCAAGGCAACAACTTTGATTAATTTCTACATTATCAAAATACCTAAAAAAGCTTTCAATTGGCTCTCCAAGTAAGGATAGACTCCCTGCAACATATGTCCATACATGTTGATATTTCGGACTATATTTATTAGCACGTATAAATTCAACACTTTTCTTATAATGGTCCTCTAATTTTCTTAATTCTTTCAGCTCTTCATCATTTAACCTGCCTTCTTTTGATAGTTTTATTAAATCAGATAGTCTTCTTGTATTTTTTTCGTCTAACGCAGTGCTTATATAATATGCAATCAAAAAATCTCGTAAAATATCATCATTAGGCAGTGCATGACTAAAACTAGCTTGGTGCTTAAGTTCTTTCACATTTGTGACGCTATCAAAGACAAATTTTGCCAGCTGTTGAAGTTTCTCGTCTCTTGCTTCCACTGGGCTAACGACTCTTTCTAGAGCGAGTGAAAACAACTTTGATTTTGAGAAAATACTTTGATTAGTTAATTTATTATCTTTGTGTTCTAAACAGATAGCCTTAAGGAAATAAGGTATTCTGGCCAGTTTATTTGCCGATATGTTTTTGCTCACAATCTTAATAAGTTCCTCTGCTTTGGGATCATTGCAGTAAAAAGTACGAATATAACTGTTTACAGAGGCTTCAGAGAATCCAGACAATACTAATTTATGTTGGTAATTTAAACCAGAAGGAAGATTGTGCTCTCGCGAAGATAAAATAAAACTATTGGATGACTTTGAAATAAAAGAGTTAATCAATTTAACTATTTTGTCTTTGCTTGGTTGTTTTATTTTGTCAAATTCATCAAAAATAAATAAAATTTTACAATTTTTTCTATTGATAAAGGTTGATGATTTTAATTCTTCTGTTTGTTCAGGAAAAAAATAAATATCAATTAGCTCAAATAAATCTTTGCTTCGTTCGATGTCGGAATCAGAAATAGCTTTTAAATCAAAACAAAAAACAAAATCATATTTTAATTCAGAAGCATTCAAACTCCATCGTGATGCCAGGTATTGACAAAATGTACTTTTCCCAACTCCGCAACCACCAACTACACCTACAATGTTATTTGGACACGTATCGTTTTTAACTTCAAGAGCTTCAACTATCTCGGGTATTGTTAAATGTTTATTGCTCAAATTATTTAAATAACTTGTTAGCCATTGATGAAATGGAGTACGTTGCACATCTTCTTCAAATGCTTTTTTAATCGTTGCTTCAATTGTTTTATTTGATTTGGTTTGATATAAAAGATCATGACTAATTGATAAAGGAATATAACTATCCCTTGACAATTTCTGATATTGATCTTTGAGCTTTCTTTTTAATTTCCCTTCCAACTCACAATATTGCTTTGATTGTTTTTTTTCAGAAGCTTCAACTGATAAATTTTGCATATTATTTAAAATAATCATGAATGACAATGCTGACAAACTGGGTAAACCAAAAATTCTTATTATCCCAAATGCATCAGAGTAATTTATTGACGTTTCTTGATGATTATCATTTTTTTTTGTTGTTTGTTCTGTTTTTTCAAATCGTTGAGTGTTTTCTTGTGCCTTCTCACAGTCTGCTTGATGGTTAGTTGAGATGTTCATTTCACTTTTTTCGGATGTTTTCAAATGATTTTGCGCAGGAAGAACTGACTTTTTTCTATTAGACATAAAGAAACGAGAATTATTAGTGCATAATTTTGTACTTAAAGCTTTACAACTGAGTGTAGTTCGATACGAAACAGCTGGAATGCGTTTGAACCATATTTTGTGGGAAGTCAAGAAAGCTTGTCGTTCCAATCCAAAATATAATGGCGAGGTGAAACTTGGAGTATCACAAGTTGTTAAATTTTTAAATGCACTATGTTTTATTAGATTTATTTTATTTCTGTTATTTTTTAGCATAAAAAAACTCCATTTTTAAATCGCTGGGTATACATAATTTAATAAAAAATTTTTAAAAAATGTCCGTTAATTAAATTAGGGAGCAATGGTAACGTAACTCATTGCATACAAGCAAATTGTATAACCTTGAATTTTTAACAATTTTAATTACCATTAGCTGGTCCTTCTTTTCTTGCGGAAATGAATTTAACATTCAGGCAATATAAACAGTCCTTTTTGTTTCTGTTAAAATGTAAGGCGTATTATTCGATAGAATTACAAATTAAAAAGCGTTCTCGTAAGAATCCTGTATTTTGCTTGTATACTTCAGTTTTTATTAATTACTAACGTTACGTCTGTAGGTCAGCCATCTCATTATATTTCATTATTAAAAAAATGTTTACTAAGGTCACAGTAGAAAAAAATGACAAAGCGATTCCTTTATATTACAGTAACAATTTCGAATTATACTCGAATGGAAAAAAAATGAACTTTAATGAATTTTTGCAACACCATCAGGCAATCTACAAAACAACTATTCAATACAAAGTCCGTTATGGTGAAGAAACACGTATAGAACAAGGGATTCTGTCAAAACTGAGTTGGATGTTAGGATAATACTGCTATTTTTGCTATGATTTCAGCGCTTAAACTTTGGATTTGACCATGAATTGCCCGTATTGGAAATTAAACATCCACCACGAATTAAAAAAAGCGACTGCACTAGGTTATAAACAGTATTATTGTCGTCATTGTGACAAACAATATAATGCACGGACGGGAACGGTCTTTAATTTTATTCAGTATCGAACTGAAGTGGTCATGTTAGCAGTCCATTATTATTATCGATTTAAGAATAGCTTGGATGATGTGGTTGAATTAATGACAATGCGTGGCATTCACTTGAGTCATCAAACAGTACATAACTGGACGCAAACTTTGGGTGTTGAACTGGGTATAAAGCTACGTGAAAGACGCACAGGCAAAGTGGGTAAGAAATGGCATGCCGATTTTACTTACCTTCAAGTAGAAGGACGATGGTGCTATTTTTATGGAGCGATTGATAAGGAAGGTAATTTAGTCGATGTTTATTTAAGTGATGTTCGTGATCAAGCAGCTGCTGAAGCTTTTTTTAATCAAGCAAAGCATACTACAGGTATCATACCCATCAAATCTCGATTAAGGGTGATGAAAGGATTTAAAAATATTTTTTCCGGCTTAATATTTTGCACGGGTTTTGAAGAGATTCGGCAATTTTTCCGCATGAAGAATAAAACTCGTTCAGAACGACGTAGGTTCATTTTGCCTAGAATTCAAGATTTGAAAAATCTGTTAGCTTAGAAATGTAAAAAATAATACTCTTGATAATAACATGAGTAAATGAACTCAGTTTTGACAGAACCAGGAAAACAATATCCGTTGAATACTGGAGAAAATTATAAGGCATACCTGTGCGTTCATTACAGCGCTTTTGACAATCACGGCATTGATAACGTTTATACCCTAAGACGGTATTTCCTGTGCGGCAAAAAGTATTTTTTGGATTGGCAATGCGAGCAATTCATTGACTTTCTCCGATGATTTATTATTTTGCTCCTATTATACCAATTGATAGCATGATTTACCTCTTCGCTACCTCAAAATTGGTGGAACCCCTCGTCTTACTATCTGTTCCCAGGGGACGGAATTGCAGCAATGCGATCCCGTTACTCGACTATTGTCACCGCAGAGGTTTAAAGACTTCTGGGATGATTGAACAACTTTCTCTAGCCACCGGAAATTCCATCCCGTTATGTAATTTATGCCTATTCTGCTCAAAAAACCGTATTGGGTCTCCTAATTGTATGACTTTATGCTAGATTTAAAAGTGAAGAATGATAGTTGAGTTGCAAAAAATAAAACGCTCATCTCGATTTATATTACTAAATTTAAGTTGATTTAAAAAATAGGAGAAAAAAATGAAAACCCTAACATTTTGTTTAATGCTCATCTTTTTTAGCGGTATGGCGGTTACAAGCAATGTTTATGCTGTTAATTGTCGAGGTTATACTAATTGTAATGTATGTCCAACATGCGCAAAAGGCCAATACCTCTATAATCTTAGTGGCAATTGCTACTGTGGAGCCCCTCTCTAGGAGTTATTCCGCACAAATTGCTTAACGACAAAACTATCGTTGGTAATTTTAGCCTGGAATAATCGATGCACTCTGCTATCATTGCGCAATCGATCACATGCGTGACATTCTGGTAAAACAGTTTAAAAAAATATTTTTTAATTTCTTCATCTCTTGCTTGCAATTTCATTATTTCGGGATCAAACTTTTTGTCACCTAATTTTAAATAGGGCTTTATGCGTTTATTAATTTCTGGTGCGTATTCCTGCACCCAACGATAAATTGTAGAATGATCTAATTCAAAACCACGTTCTGCAGCTATTTCTTTTAAATCCCGATAGGATAAAGCATATCGTGAGTACCATGTGACTAGCCAAAGGATGATTTCACCAACCGCGTGCTTCCATTTGAATGGTTTGGCAGCCTTTTTGTGCTTTTTATTGGCCATCGATATGATCTCAATTACAATAGGAGCCTTAGACTAGCTGGAGTTGTTTTTTTTGCAACGGAGCCCTTTTTTCTTTAGGAGCTACTATTTTGAGATGACATTGATGATTGTACCGCCTGCTGAAATGAAGTATTACCCATCAATGCTGTATAACGCAAACAGATCACAACATCCGTTAGGTTATTTAATACATTAGGATTATTAGCATTAGGAATAGATAGCACCCAACTAGAGATGGCTCCCGTCCCTTCAAATGGCAAATAGCGAGGGTCACTAAAATTTAGTTCAAACAAGCCGCTATCATTTAATCCCTGGGACAAGGCAATTTGCTGATTTGCCCGCAAATCAGTTCGCAGGGAAGAACGATTTGGAGAACCCTTATTAGTAAGCAAATAATTTACTGTGCTAATATCAGGTGTCAATAAAACCTTGTTAGATGTTTGGGTTAAGGTTGCATGAATATTTTGATAGGGGCCTAATACTATAGGAAAAGATACCGTAATGTTTTTAATCTGACGGCAGTAGTGGCCTGGATAATCTAGATTAAAATAATCTTCGGATAAGCTAAACGTAGCACTTCCAGTAGATTTTAAATTATCTAGTAAATCGGTACCTAATTGATTTAAAGAAATAATTTTCTCGATTTCAAACCGGCGTTGATTTTGTTTCATATAAGCACTTTCCATCCGTTGAATATCGAGCTGCAGGGCCTCTCCTGTTATCAACCCCTGGTGCAGATTATCCCAATAATTTGGTTGGATAAATGTCTGTGTCACTCCTTTTTCAAACTGCCAGGCTTGCTGTGCCTGGATCGCAAAATCATAGGCTAGCTGGTAGGCTTGAAAGTAAATGGCTGATATTTTACCTACCATCCATTGATATAACTGTTGGCTGGTGAATTTGGATTTTAAGAACTGGGCAACATTTTGTTCCTGAGCCAAATCTTTCTCTAAACTGGCCAATTCCTGTTGTGCAATTTGTTGCTGTGCGGTGGCCGCAGCAATCTGTGCATTCGCTTGGTCTTTATCATCATTTGCGATAGTTAGTTGCAAATGCCAATCCTGCATGCGGCGTTCGTAATTTGCTTGGGCTGAGACCAAGTTTGAAGACATACTATTAAGTTGTGCTAGGCCTTCAGCAATACTTGCTCCTTGAGAAATAGCCTCACCCGGCTGAAAACCCCCATCAGACATACCAAATATAGTGGGTATTAAATATCCTCCCACCGATATAGATTTTATGGGCTGAGCCACAGATTGATATATAAGTGCGGCGCTATCCAAATTAATTTGTTGCTGTTCTTTAGAAGACAATCCAATATTAATCAGCCCGGTATAATAATTGCAACGATCGATAGCATTTTGTAAGCCGGCATTTAAAGCGGTAATGGTTTGACTGGCTGCAGTGATAGCTTCTTGTTTTGCAGTCTGATCCAAAGCCAGAATGTTTTGCCGATTTGTGCTATAAAGCAATGAGAGGCTTTCAGCATCTTGCTTTTCTAAAGCAGCCAATAAAGATTGACCTAATTGAATCACTATTTGAGTAACTTCTTTGGCTTTTTCTACCATCACCTCAAAACGGTAATAGGGAGGATAGCTTTGCAGCATGGGTAAACTCTGATCCACTTGATCGCCCGATATCACTTGCTGCACTAGCAGCATAGGGTTGATGGGCGGTGCATATAAGGAAAGTTGTTCATAAACACCCGAAATATTTAAGCTGTTGCGGATATCATAAAGCCTTTGTTCCACTGTATCCCAATAGGAAATAAATTGTGTATTTTCAGGTATCCCAAAATAATCATTGGCAATATAGTTATTAGGGTTATCCTGAGTTGTTGAAATGGCTGCGACACCCTGTGCACTTTCTAATGCGATGAGAAATTCTGGCAAGGTTTGTAGTGTTCCTAATTTTGAAAGAATCTCTTCTAATGAATAATCGGGCGGTAAATCACAAGCTCCTACATTGGTGGGTCGTTTGCCCAATAAATCATAAGCCATCACATAAAGCATAGTTGCTTCAACAATGGTTTCTGTGGTGTATTGTGTTAAGAGATTATCACCCCAGGCAATCAAATTATTGATATAGTGCATAAGGATGGTTTTTTGATAAGCGATAGGACGCAGTTCTGCAATAGCATGGGGATCAAACGGATCATTGTGGTATTCATAGAGTTGAGCAGCGTTAGTGATATCAAATACTACCTCAGTTGCCCAGCCTGCTAACAACTCTGTGGCCAAGGTCGGGTTATTTTCACTTCGTAATCCCACAAACTGCCAATATTGATCGTTGGTGACAGCATTAACAAAGATTATTCCCTGACTCGTGGGGTTAAAAATATATTCATACCATTTTTTGGCGGCTTCAAATTGTTGCTGTGTGTACAATGCATTTGCAATGAGGAAAGGAGCGTGAAAGAAAATTTCCCAATAATATTGACTGGTAAGACCCCCGTTAAAGTCAATGTTATCCGAGGGATAGTAACTGACTCCTGCTTCATACTCTGGATCCGAAGGGGCAGGAATATAGTCTGAATTAGGTTGTAAATCTTTCAAAGGAATTTCAGTGGTTTGCTGGGCTGATACGTTCAATAGGCCATCAATACCTTCCATAAGCAGTAATTGACTTAACGTTCGGTAAGCAGTGCTATTTAAACGTCTGCAATCTAAATAACTACCATAAGCAGAATGAATATCATCAAAAGGCGCCACTAAAAATTCAGCATCATCCCCTTCAACAATATACCAGTTAGGTTGGCCGATAATGGGAATTTGATTAAGCGGGTGATTAAACCCTTGAGTGACAGAAATTCTTCGATCTATATACTGCGTCATTTGTCCTATATTGTTACCATGGTAGGTGCCATTATTGTAAATTGCCGCAATTTCTCTGTTGGTTAAACCGCGATTATAAAATAATACTTCTTGCATACAACCATTAAATGTCCAGCCTTGGCCGTCTCTGCCTAATATTAAGTAAGGGGGATTTGTTAAAGTTACATTACTGATAATGGAGCTGCCGTTAAAGTACAGATCATAACTTCCATTAGCATTGCAGGTTAAAATGAGATTATTCCATTGCCAAGACTCTATATTATCTATTGTTTTTGTTGTGCTATCGAAAGTCAGTATGAGTTGATTAACATTGTTAGCCTGTACTTGAATCAGTGGATTAATACTGTCCTTAGACAAAGCTGTAGACAACAAAGGTGTTGTCTGTACATAAACCATAACACTAAACCAAACGGAAAAAGAAAAATTAGTACTCTTATTAGACAGAAGGATGCAGTCAGATGCAAAAAAGTTACCAGTGTAGCTATAATAAAAAGAATTATTATTAGCATCATCATAATTCTTGTTGAGTACTTGATCTGCTTGATCAGCAGGGGTATCCCACGCATAACGAAAAGCAGCAATGACACCATTGGCTAAAGTTCCTGTATTTATGCTAAACACTAGATTACTACTATAAGGAACAAAAATGGTTTGAGATGATCGAAAGAAAACAGGACATACGTGGTCCCAATAAGGTTGTGTATTACTGTCCATACTGAGAATATCGCTGGTCGGTATGGCATCTGTCAATGCTTGAGGAGGCACCCACTTGCCCTGAAAATTTAAATAGGAATAATAAATAGTTGCAGAATAGGTCTGTTCGGTATTCACCGTACTTGTGGAAGTATTGGCTGTTGAGGCCGATTGTTGTTGCTCTACCCAAAAAATAAACCATTTCCCAAAGGCAAATACAGGGGTTACTCTGCCGATAGGCTTCATATGACAACTAATCTCTAACCAAGGTCCCCATATCACGGGTAAATAGCGGCTGTCTAGACCGAGTAGACCTCCGCTGTTTCTGCCTTGCATGAAAGTAGTTACGCTGTAATAATACTTATAAGGTTGTTCGCTTGTGCAACCAATGAAACACAATGTTTTGGTGCTGTCATCCGCTCCATTGATTTGATCCATGCTCGCACTGCTGATAATTTTCAGATTAGCAACAGAAGAAAATCCATCCATATAATTTTGGAATGCTGTTTCGACGGTTGCTGTTTGGGTTAAATCCCCTTGTCGCAAATCATTTTCTAATTGAGTAAATAGAGGTGTTGCATGGGTGCGTAATTCAGGTTCAATATAATTTTCTGGATATAAAAAAACTTCACGATTGGCTTCCCACACACGATAGTTTTTTATCCAACTCCACCACTGCATCAAGTCAGGTTGGATAGCGGCGTTGGGTTCTAAATTATTAAGACAACGATAAATATAAAGCTGTACCGCTGAAATTGCTTCACTAATATAAGAAGTTTGTACAATGCCATTGACACTCACGTCAATCAGTAAATACTCATAGAGATCCCGCGCATTCGCAAGAGATAAAGAGTAAGCATTCTTGAGTAGTATAATCACTATAGGTACCAGCGTATCCCGCTTGGCTTGGTTGATAGTACTTTGTAAATTATCCAATACCGCGGGTTGGGCGCTGTAAGTTTTGGTTAATCCTCCCCACAATGCATTGGCAATAGCCTGGTTATTCGTGTAATCGTTGGAGTCTTTGGAACTAAAACATAATTGATTCAGCTGCCATAAAGTTTGCTGATTTAAATTTAACACTGCAGCTATTTGAAACCATTGATAAAGCTGCCAGAGACCTTGCACTGTCCCAAAATTTGGAGTGATTTGCCAGCTTTGTGATACTAGAAATTGAAGCTGCGATTCATCCCAATTAGTAATAGCCGCCAACTGTGTCCAGGGATTTTGATTAATTATGTTTGTGTCACTCAGATAGTTTAAAAAATAATTCTGATTATCCTGAAAGACTTGAACAAGTTGTTTAAAATGACTCATCGCTTGAAGATTAGGATAAGTGAACTGAAATATTAATTTTCCACTAGTATAATCGCCTGGATTATAAGAAATACCATAATAGTCCGGATTTTCGAGAAAACTGGTGGCTTCTGCGGGTGATAGCGCTAAGGTTGACATCAAATAAGCATATTGCTGTAAATTTCGCAGGCGCAGTATTTGTTCTTGAGTAGGTAAATCATTCTTCACCATTAGCGCTAGTATTAATGGTATTGCAGCAGCAGAGTTTGTTAAATTTATTGGTGTTTGCGCTTCTGCGACTGTTAAATCTCCAAATGTTAATCCCCCCCATACTTCTAATACAGGCACTAATTGTTCTGAAATACCATAAAGCCCTGCTAAGATGTGTATTAATGTTTTTTGTTGTAATTGGTAATAAGCAATAAATGTACTTTGAACAAGTTGTGCAATATCTTCTTGTAGGTCTGAAGCGTTGACAGAGTTAGATGGAAAAGTTGATTGAACAACTTCGTCAATAGTTTCCATATCTGTATTTATGATAATACCGGTTGCATCACAACAGTCTGCCCCTATTAAATTTTCCCAGAGCGCGACAGCCGAACTATCCGGATCTGTAGTAGATGGCAGTATGTTGTTGATTGCCGTTGCCGCTGCCGCTGCAAGAAGATCACTGGTCAATAAAGTAGAAGCGATCGCTTGTTGGAAATGGGTTAAGAAATTGCTGATACTATCGGTACCTAGTTTTTGATTTTGGAGTGTAGGATTATAGCTGTTGCCTGTTAATATATATTGCAATTGTGCAAGCGAAAATACAGAATTTTTGAGTGATGCTGCAAACTGTATGAGGAGGTCTAAATTAGTAGACGTTTCATTGGCTTGTGTTGTGCAAAGTTGACTTTTGATTGGCTGTGATGGATCTGAAGATATTAGTTCCAAGGCAACAATGCATTGATCTATAGATAACCCGGTTATCCCTGGCAGCAAGGAAATACGATAAAAGATAGAGAGGTTTGATAAAGTTAAGGTCAAAGGGTTACTTTGGCAGCTTACCATATTCTTCGCTATCGTCATTAAATCATCATGATTCATTTGTAAGGCGGCAGATAAAGCATTTTGAATTTGTTGATCCAGTTGTGAAGTTGTATTTTTTGCATCGGGAAGTGCATTCCATATAAGATCATATTGGTGTGTTTGAGGGTTTTGCCATGGCGGAGGATTAAGGACATTACTGCCATTATAAATTGTGTCAAAAAAAGTGGCGCCTGAAGCCTCACCAAAATCTTTAATCGTATAAAGCAAAGCACAGCATTGATTGATGGATAATTGCTTTTTGGTTTTTAACGCTTGCATCCATGCCAGATACCTCAGGGCATTATCATTAATAGGAATCGGTTGCTCATTGGCAATGACACGCAACGCCCAGTCCAAATCAGTAAAAGACCAACCTATAGCCTGGGCCAATCGAACAAAGCGGTGAATATGATCTAGTCGACTATAATCACTTTGTCCATTGGTTTGTGGAATAAGGTTATCGAGTTTTGTGCGGCTGTCATCTAAAGTGATAGGGGTAGCAGTACCTGCGTTGATAAAAGAAATAAAAATTAATGTATCACTTTTAATTTCGTTATCACTTAAGTCTTCATTCAATAATTCGTTGAGTTGGTCGTAACTTAAGCCGGTTTGGGTGAGGAAAGTATCTACATTTACTAATGTTTGGAGTGCATCTGATGTCGCAGGGTTTAAGCCATAATCATTGCATAATGTTGTCACATCTGTGATAGGGGTACTATATAAAGTCCACTGCTCTAATGACAACCCCAACGTCGCAAGTGCAATATTTTTATTGCTTAAATCCAGCGAATTATTAAGCGAAAGCCAGATATTCACCAAGTTGGTGTTATTTCCCGCTAAATAATCGCGGATTTGTGTCAGCGGCAGATCAAAAGGCAAATTAAAAGGATAGGTTTGTGAAGTTAAATTTTGGCTGACAACAGTATCTAAGGTATCATCCGTCGCGCCTAACTTTAATAAAGCATTATATTGATTTTCCAGTACGGTGTTAACGATAAGCAACTTAGAAATTTGTGTATTCGTGTTAGCACAGCTCAAAGGTATTTTCTCTAAGTCTGGACGGCGAGAGTTTAACTGATAGTAATCAGCGCCGCTGACATCGACATAGTTTGCTTGTAAACGCATCAAATCGACAAAATATGCTGCAGGGGAAAAAATAGAGCGGCAATCTTCACAAGTACAATAATCTAAAGTACCAAATAATTCCTGATAACTGGGCAAGTCTTTAAAGCTGGTTGTAGTTAACGTGCTGGTATTATCAGCTTTGGTGGCCATGTAATAAGGGCTAGTGTGCTGCTGAATTGCGGCGTACATGTGTATCGTTTTGCTTTTTGTTGCTAACGCTTGTTTGTGTACCTTTTTAGCGCAGGCTTCTGGCTTGACCAAGGATTTAGGTTTTTCTCTATGACCATTTTTATTTTTGCCTTTGATTTTTTTAGGCGTGTCTTCTTTAACATTAAAACAATGCGCATATTGCGATATAAATTTATGTTGCGGAATGGAAGCAATTTGCAGGGCAGAGTGTATGCCTTGTTCATACAAGGCTTTGGCTGAATTTAAATTCCCCGTCAGACGCACCAAGCGCTGCAGTCCTTTTAGCTGATTGAGCACATCTTGTTGAGATTCACCCTCAGGCCATTTAAGTTTATCTACGGCATCTTTTTTGAAAAAAGGATAATTTATTAAATTGAAATCGGGGTTGGCCTTAAAGAAGGCCTCCACAGCCTGACGATTGTATTTGGGTGTAGTAGTCATTTTAATTTCCTTATAAAATCTTTAATAAATACAAAATCCCGCAAAACTATAGAGCATTTTATGACAGTATGATTTTCCTATGATGCAAAACTCCAGAGCAATCTGTATATATTTACATACATCTGTAAATTGTTACTTATAAGGAAAAATAGTATCTACTTGTGTTTTGAGTTTTTTTCCCTCTGCAGCATTAATTTTTTTCATAACTAAAGCCCTCTTAATAGCTTTTGCGCTTCTGCTGTTTATGAATTTGTACACAGGTTTACTAAACACGTCCCATTTCGTTTTTGTATCAGCATAACCCTTAAGATGGCATTGCATAGCTTTAAAATAACCCCTATCTTCCTTCTCCACTAGGTCTATTTCCTCGTCGTGAACAGCTTTAACAAACTTCTTACCTCCAACAGTGGTTGGATGCCACCTATGAATTTTTTTTGGTAATGCAAGCCCTGGCCGCGTTAACTGGCTAGCATCTCTTTTTATTCCTTTTCCTCTTTGAGAGCTATCAGTGGGCCAATGATCGACCTCTACTAGCTCACTGCGATCAAGCGTTTTTTTTCCTTTCGCTGTGAGTATATCTATTAACCCACCACGGTCATTGACAAACGCATCAGCGTAACTACCGGGTGTATCCTTGGCCATTTCTTCTAGTTTCCCATGAATTTCTGTTAGTATAGTTTTTATATGATCCGCTTTCACTTTCTGTGAAGTTTTAGAGGTTCTTCTTTTTTGGGCTTTAGTGGTAGGAACTATGCTATCTGTTTTAGATTTACAGGCCCGAGCTTGTTGGTATTTGAATTTTACTGAAGCGGCGGGCATTAATCCATTCACATCAATATGCGTCGTCGGATTCCCACCGACAAAAGCATATAGATTTAACCCATCAATAGCCCCTGCCGGATCAGGATTTAACCAGCGACCTAACCAGGGCGGATAATAGCGCATGCCGTAATAATAGAGGCCTGTGGTATTATCTTGCTCCTTAAAGCTATAGCGATAATATTTGGCACTGGCATCAAGTTCATTCGTCGCAGCCATTAAGGCAGTGCCCCCAAAAGGATAATATTCTTCGTAAGTAATGATTTGTCCCTGGGAATCGACTTCTAATAGGCTGGAATTTAAATGGTCCAGGAGTTGATAACGTTGCTGGTTTTGATCGAGAGAAGTTGCACGTTCGCCGTTTTCGATATAATAACGCCACACAGCGACACAAGCTTGATTATCCATAAAACGAATGACCCGCCAATCCTCATTGATCGTGACGGTGTTATCAGTGTTGGATATGGTTTTGTTACGACGAATTTCATAATTGCCTAAATAAATCACATCCTTAATATAAGTCGTGCCACTGGTTTGTTGTTCAAAAACTTTGCGCACCCGCTGGCCGCTGCTGTCATACACATAATATTCTGCATCTGGATGGGTATCCCGATCGATAATAATCGCGGTTTGAATATTGTCACGGTCATTCCACACAATTCGCGTCACTCCTTCTAAGGCGGCCATATTGCCATTTGCATCATAGGAGTAATCAACCGTCTCATCTCCTCGTGTGCTAGCCGTTAATTGATTAGAACTATCACTGATCGTATGGGTACGGGTCCATGAAGAATTTGCTGCTGCACCATTGTGTTGAATTTGCGTCAGATTATCGCCTGCATCATACTGATAGGTTTCTTGATAAGGTTGTAATGCCTGGCCATTACTCATCGGTTGATTGAGGGGAAGTGATCTTGCTCTCGAGCGATTCAAGGAATGCTGTAAACTGTTTCCATTGCCGATATGCTCACGGCCTGTGGCTGTAGCTAAACGATAAAGGGAGTCATAGGTATAAAAAGAGGAAGCATCGACTTGTTGATTATTAAAAAAGATCGTGGATATATTGTTGCGATTGATAGATAGAATATTATTAACCCCATCGTAAGCATAAGTATAATTCTGCAATACGGCGTTATTGCAAATACTTTTCAGAATCAATAAACGAAACGCGGTATCATAAGTATAGGTAGTGGTTACCCCACTACCGTAAACTACAGTATCTCGTTGCCCTCGGGCATTATAAGTTATCGATGTGATAGAAGGGCCGTTGGTGATTTGATTGGATTTCAACCAACCGTTGATATAGTAAAGCGGGGTTGTGATATTGTTATCAGGGTCAATATTTTGGATCACTTGCTCTACGGCATTATAGTCATTGGAGACTATATACTTTTCAAGTTCCAGCGCAATAATGCTGTTAATACTGGATAAATCAACCGAGGCCAGTTGACTGGGATCCGTTAATTGTTCAATCGCTGAAATTAATCGCCGTTGTGCGTTGGAGTCTACCCCTTGCCAATTGGGCGTAGTAGTATAATCAGCACATAAAGCTTTTAGTGCGGATAATGGTTGATCGTCAATGGTAAAAAAAGGGCTGAGGTTGAGTCCCGATTGGTCCAGATGCACCACTGGCATTCCTCTTAAATTCCATGTCTCGGGATCAATCAAACTTTCACCATAAATGATTTGTTCAGTCATGGAATTTATGGAGTGAGACCCATCGCCGCCTGTTACTGTCGTTGCAATCGGGCGTTGTAAGTTATCGTAGTGGGAACGTCTGATAAACTGCCGCGAATCTTGGTAATAACAAGGATTACCCCTGACATTGAATAAAAACCATTGCGTTCCATTATCGAGAGAAATTTTTTGTAGAGGTTTTTGAGTTAAATTGTAAGTGGTTTGAAAGTTATAAAGAGATTTACTGAATAATCGTCCATCGGCTTCTGTTAAAGCATTTCCTACAATATCCAGTTGGATATAAGTCTCTCTTTTTTCGATATCTGCTACGCAAAGCTGTTCCGATTGAACAGGTCGATCCAGACTGTCGTGATAATACAGCACAGGAGTATTATAAGGTAATTTATCCAATTCAGCTTTTTGTTCTGCTGAAGCATGCTGATAATAAGGGGATTGTTTAATGGCATCATTGGCATCAAACACCAATGTATGCCAGGAAGATGGCTGGAATTCACCCGGTAAAGCATCATAGAGTTGAGCAGCTAAATAACCGCCCGTATCAGGCGTGATGCCTGTCGTTAAATATCCAAATAAGGTTTTTTCTAAATAACCCATCGCCGTAATTGTTAACACTGCTCTGTCTAGTGCATCGTAATATAAACAATCTGATACCCCCACTTCGTTCAAGGTAGGTTGATCTATATATTGATAGGTATCAGAAAAAAAGGGCTCATACTCTTTAACGGGATTTCCTTTATTGTTGTACTGGACAGCACCCGACGTTAGCCAAGGACTGTCCATCGTTTTATTTTCGACCTGATGTGTAGTGGTATCCCAATATCGTACGGTGGTATCAGGTTGATCTAATAATAATTTGATTTGCAAAGTCCGGCTAAAGCCATCTGTATAAAATACTCCTATCTCAGGGTTTTCTATTGTCGTGGGTAGATTACGTGGAAAAGTATACTGCCGTGCATTAATAAAGAGGGTATAAACAGGCGTTTGATTATTTTTCCAGGCAAATAAATCGTAATAAAAAAATGCAGCAGCTTGTTGTAGATAATGAGAAGGGTGATTGATAATATCTTCTACCGTCGCATTGGTTTGTATAATGTAGTTATCTAAAGAAGCAAAACCAATGTTTCTACCTCCTTCCGTCCCATAATGACTGGCCGCAATGACGATACCCAGTGGGTCCAATAACACTTCAGTAATATTATCGTTAGGATCGATCATTTGTGTCGGCTGTAGCGTTTGGTAATCAATTTTGCTCAAGGTGACTTGATTGCCGAGAGGATCGATAACCTGATAAACCAATAAAGCATAATTGTCATACGCATAGGTGGTGGCAATACGTTGGGTGGGATCCGATTGCTGCCAATCTTGATAATGCAGCGGATCACAATAATAAGCAGGCAAATAAAATTTGCTTTGATCGAAATACGCTTGAAAAGCACCTGGGTTCCAGTAACACTGATTGGCAGTATCTTCAATATAACCATAGGTTTTGTTTGGGAGGGAAAGTTCTGCTTGCAGCACACGAGGAAGGTTATCCGTTAAAATCTCCACAAATTCACTGCGACAATGCAAGGCTTGTAAAGTTGTATCACCCAAAGTAAGTTCTTTCTGATTCACCGGATCATAATAGTAATAACGTGTCCAGGCGAGTAAAGCGGCATGAGAGGATGGCGGCAAAGATTGAATGCCCTGTGCAAATAGAAGCATCAATTTTTCCGAGGTAAAGTAATTCCCTTGTTGCGGTGTTAACTGTTTGATTTCATAGCTTTTCGCTTCTTTTTCCACGCCCAACAAATAAGTGTCTGGGTCATTTCGATTTATATAGGCATTTTCTGCATACACAAAACGAATGGCCGTTTGTTGATCCGCTGTTTGCTGAACGTTATTGTATAACTGAGGCTGCGATTTAGGCACAAAGCGGCGGCCATAAGTGATGTCGCACGATTGAAGAACATGGCCGTAAGCATTAATGGCCAATACAAAATGATGGCCGCAATGAGGATCAGCGGCATTGCGTTCATAATCATAAGCAATAGTTTCTAATTCATAAGTTAAAAATACGGCATATCGATTATTCCCTTTGGCTTGCAATTCATTAACCTGCATACGCGTTTCTTCGACAATATAGGGATTATTTTGCCATTGACTACCATCTAAACCGTAGACTTCTGTTCGCAGTTGCACGCCGTATAGAGCCACATAAGCCAGGCGTTCATCGTCATCAGTGGGCGGGGTGCTCAGACCTTCATAATCAAATATCGTAGGAGGAAGCACATAGGCTTGGATATCACCTTGCCAATACTCTTTTTGGTATTGAAGCGTTAAATCCGTATCTTTCAAGTAGACGCCTGTGTGATACCAGGTTTTGGTTAAAATCGGAGGCGTTTGATAACTGTTTGGATCTGTAGTGAATTCATTGATGGTTTCACAATCCTGGCGATCGACTCGTCCAAAACCTCGAAATTCTTGTTCTTCACCATCATAGTACCCATGATGATAAGCATATAAATTGACGTACGTGGTAGCTGAAATAGCATCGGTATAGGTAACTTGTGCGACGACTTGTACCGGAAAGGGCAAACTCGTGATCCAGGGCAAACTTGCTGCTTGGTCTGCTAAATAATAATCGACTGAGCTGCGATATGAAATGGTAGTTTGAGCGCCTAAATTATTATCTGTCTGGGCCAATAAATAAGGTTTAAGTTGTTGGCAAAAATCATAACACCAATAAGTGGGGTTGGGTTCCGTATGCGGAATACTAAGCACAAGGCAGCTGGTCCCTCGACCATACACATCGGCAAAACTGATTTGGTCAAGGCTATCAAAGGCAATAGGAGGAGTGAATTCAATTTCAATGGCTTGGCTAAATTTATTTCCACTTTGATTTAAATAAAGTACTATTTTGTCCGCATAGACATACACCAGATCAGTGGTGCCTGAACCGTCGATATCTACTAAAAACAAACGGCTGGTGTCAAAGTCATCGCCGAAATCAGGGACATTGCCCATGCTGATGGGTTCACCGAAATTGCCATAACCAATACTTGGCCAATAAATAATATTATCTTTTTCAATGCGCACTAAATTGGGCGTACCTCCACCAGCCATATCTCTAAAAGTTACCCATATTTGTTCTGTTTTTTGGATAACGGCAGGAAAATTACTTGCCTGTTTTTTTAGCCAGGATGTTCCAAAACCTTGCTTGCCTAATGAAGGATAAACCCGTAGATTTGGCGTTTCTATCATGATTAAATCGGACAAGCCATTGCCCGTTAGATCCGCAAACTGCTGATTAGGCTGCGCATAATCTGCTGGAAAAGTCTCAAAGGGTTGAAATGCTTCCCAGCTGCTGTTAGCTTGTGCTTCATAATATCCTTTCAGTATATTATTACTTACAACAATATCTAATTGGCCATCACCGGTAATATCCATCAAAGACACATCTCCCGATTCAATCACACGTTGGAGGGGAAATGCAGCGCACTGTTGGGGTGTGCTATAGGCAACTTTGGATTGTGCCGCGGGAATCGTAATGCCTGCGCTACTCGAAGTTTGTGCGAGATTATTATTTCCTGACAAGACAGGAGATTGATAATAAGTCGTTTGTCCATCGCTATACAATATGCCAGGAATTCCTTGGCCATATAAATCCACCAGGGCATACGGTGTTTGGTCTAATCCAGGTAAAAATTGCCCATTGCTTTGTCCTAATGAAACAAATCCATGCCCCGCAGGTTGGAAATCTGTATAAGCAAACAACAATTCAGGCATAGCTTTCGTCAGATAGGGGAGGGTGTTGCTTTGATACTGATACCCTATTTTTGTCACGGAAGTGAGTTGCGATAACAGGGTTAGACTATTTGGTTGATAGATATATTGAATAACATCGACTAAAGCAGGATTTTGGCTAATTTCTTGAAAACGATGAAATAATAAAGTTTGCACACAACGGCGATACGTGCGTATTTCAAAACCCGCGACATAAATAGAAAAAGGATCAGGCCGGTAATGCCATTTATTAACAGGTTGATAAGGATTGAGATTATTTGGATTAACATCATATTCCCCATAATCAAAAACAATTTCAAAATGCCATTGCGTAGGATCATCAACAATGGCAGCTCGTGTGAGCACCATGGATATTGCCACGGATTGATCATGGCCATAACGAATAAATCGCAGGTATCTGTTTGCAGTCACGACGCGATTTTGTTCATAACTTTCAGCAGGGACATTGTCGGTGTTTTCTGGCTTATAGAAAAAAAGTTGATGATCGCCGTATGAGTTGTAGCTTTCCTCTAATAACCAAGTAAAAATATGATCAGGATTAGCAGGGTCCGCAATTTTAGCTTGTTCATTATAACCAAAAATACTGATTTCATGATCGGCGGTGGTAACTTTCCAAAAGGCAGCACTTTGCTGGGTTTCATCTTGCGGCTGCCAAAACTCAATTAAATCAAAATTTTCTTCATTGCGAGAGTAATAAACAACAATATCATAGACAATACCATTGAGTGTTTCTGGTGCACGGGTTTGTTGGTCTAAAGGAATCAGGTCATCGCGGCCAAATAAAAAAGTATCGGCAGCGGTATATTGCGGCAACCCCTTGCTGGTTTTACGCCTAATTGCAGGCACATCAACAGACCAGCCCAGTCCCCATGGAGCGTTACCATTTCCAGAACTGTAATTAAGATTCAGCTGGGGAGTAATGTCGCGACATGGTGTAGTGGGAATAGGAAGAGATAAACTGGCTGTGCCCGTAAATTCATTGGTTTGGAATTTTTCTCCCATTCCTTGGATAGCACCACCGCCTGCGGGTAAATTTAGTTGTTGTACCGCAATTTTAGCTGTCGAACCTTGTTGTGCATTTTTAGAACTAGAGGAAATAGAAGTCTTTAGGCTTGAAAAAGCAGCATTTCCTATCTCTTGTTTTTCTGAAGTGTTGCCTATACTCATATATTGTTGCATCCCTGCTGTATAAATTAATTAAACAATTGAGTAAATTCTAAAGAATTCCTAACAACCGTACTGAGGGTACCGTTGCGAAAACCATATGATAAAATATCTGACTATTAAATATCAATGGTGAGTAAATGCCAATGAAAAGGAAATCCAAGAACTCAAACAAGCCTTTTAAATGGAAGCATTTTAGTGGTGATATTATATTGTAGTCTGTTCGCTGTTATTGTCGATATGCTATATCTGGCTCCGTTGCAAAAAAAACAACTCCAGCTAGTCTAAGGCTCCTATTGTAATTGAGATCATATCGATGGCCAATAAAAAGCACAAAGAGGCTGCCAAACCATTCAAATGGAAGCACGCGGTTGGTGAAATTATCCTTTGGCTAGTCACATGGTACTCACGATATGCTTTATCCTATCGGGATTTGAAAGAAATAGCTGCAGAACGTGATTTTGAATTAGATCATTCTACAATTTATCGTTGGGTGCAGGAATACGCACCAGAAATTAATAAACGCATAAAGCCCTATTTAAAATTAACCGGTGACTCATGGAAAGTTGATGAAACTTATGTAAAAATAAAAGGCGTATGGCATTATTTATATCGGGCTATTGATAAACAAGGTAACACGTTAGATTGGATGTTGAGTAGAAATCGCAATAAACAATCAGCAAAAAGATTTTTCAAAAAACTGTTTGGCAATACGCATACAGTTGAACCAAGAGTTATTAATGTTGATAAAAGCCCAACCTTTCTCCCTGCATTTAGTGAGCTTCAGGCGGAAAATGAAGCACCCAATAAAACAAAATTACGTGCAATTAAATATTTAAATAATAAGATGGAAAATGATCACAAGTTCACAAAATCTAAAGCACGCTATCGACAATGGTATCAATCGTTTCTGACTGCTAAAAATACACTCGATGGTATGGAAACTATGCACATGATTCAAAAGGTCAAGTTAGTCAGGTTGGAAAAGATGTGGTTAAACACAATAGTTTTGTCCGCAGTTTATTTGGAATAGCGGCATGATCAATAATAAATGTTTCAAGCATTTTTATTCCTAAAAAAATAGTTTCGCAACAGTGCCCCATTTTTCTACGCAACATATTAAATGGATCCGTCAAAGGCAACAGGCAAACAACCGGATATTAATAATTTCTTGAATTTTTTATTTCTAATTAATTGGTTGATCAACAAAATATGTGCTCTTTCAATTTCATTAATATTAATTTTTTCTAATACGCGAGCCACCGTATCTGCATGGGGAATCGATTCTATTTCAGGAAATAGTTTTTTTAAATTTTCAAATATTACTACGCTTGTTAATTGTCGGTTCATTTCTCGCCTTGAGCTTAAACGAAAAATAAAAGCAAATAATCCATAAAGCAGCACGACCACCAATTGATGCTTACACTTTTAGTACGTCTTGGATCACGTATCTTTGAAAATCGTTTGATTAAAATGGGTAAAACACTTTGCCATGCTTGGATTTATGCCCTCAATTTATCGGCTCGATCAGTAATTATTTCTTCTATACTACCATGAGGTTGTTTGACATTACGTGCTTGGGTTCGCGGAATAATCATTGATTTATAAATTGCTAGATACTCATGCTTCGGGGCTGGCGGATGGTAGAAATGTACGATGAGCAAAAGAACACGGTTGCTGAAATTTGTAAAATCTATGATATCAGCTGACCATCTTTTTATAATTATCTTAAGAAAAGAAAATTGGCGATTGTTGAGTGAAAAATTGCTTGACTTTTTCCCTATGTGTTTTAGCACGTATCCTGGCTGGACCCGAAAAGGAATTAACTTAATTGACATTTTCAAGCTGATCAATTAAAATTCAAATTGAATTAATCGAGATAGTCCTATGCATAAATTCTTTAGTGCCTCAGAGAAAGTTACTTCACCTTCAGAAACAAAAATTAATGTAACCCATTTAATGCAAGAGCATGCGGGGCAAGATTTTTGCGCTTTTATAGCCCGCACTCCAGAAATTGCTTATTCACAATTTCGTATTATCGAAGAGATATTAGCTAATCCTGATGCCATCATTGTGCTAGAAGGTCTCGAGAAGGATCTGACTCCTGAAGTAAGAAACAGGCTTGACTTGTTTTTGCTTATTAAGCAAGCTAAAGAGTTTTTTCCTGATACCGTGCCTGACAAATTTGAAGATTTAACTGGGCCTCAAATGGATTTTTTAGCAACGCACGGGGGAGCTAAAACACTTTATTACCTAGGCATTAGAGACTACGTTTATAAAAGCGCAACGTCTTCATTTTATGAAAAGCATGGAAAAAAAGATTTTTATGAACGAGAAGACGAAGACGAAGATAAATTGCATAATATTGATTATTATATAACGGAGAGAGAAAAAAAAGCAATTAGATGCCTTCAAAAAATGGCTCTAACATTAGGAGAGAAAGAGGTATCAGTATTATTAATATTTGGAATAGCACATAATTTTGAAGCTAGAATAAAAGCTATGAAAAATGAAAATTTAATTTTTAAAACTAAAATTAATACTACGCACAGTGTATTTTTTTTAGGAAATTCATTCAAAGATCGATGTGAATATTTTTTACATAGAGGAATTAATAATTTCTTTGCTTCTAAAGAGTTGTCCAAAGGGGAAGGCAAAGAGTATATAGGTACTACAACTCTTTATGATGGAGTAATATTTTTTGATTTTCATTCAAAAACTAATACAGTGAGCGATTATACTGTCTATACATACTGTACAAGAAAAAAATAAGATTAACGCTGCGTAATGACTGGCACCGTTGATCTTACCCCGATTTTGTAGACACCGTCATGCGACCTTTTTATATTGATTCTCAAATATTTCTGGAGCTACAGAACCAGGGGTCTGAAGCGCAGTGGAACAGAAAACCGACTTAAGGATACTACTTGCCTGATTGTGCTGCTTCTGTTGAGGTAAAATAAGATTAAATCACTAAATTGATTAAATAATTATTGGTTTAAGAATTACTTTTTGCATATCAAGTTTAAATATTTCATCTTTAAAAAAGAGCGATATGCTTTACACGAAAACAGTAATTGCTGAAGTTAAAAATAAGTGTAGCAATTAAGTCTTCTTCTGAGATACACCTCGCTCTGTAAGAATCAATCTTGCATCACCAGCTTCGGTTGTGTCGCAAATCTTACTATTGGCGCCAGAAATTATAAACGTATTTCTCCTATACGCAACTATGCTGCTAATGCATAAAATTGCTCGAATGCAGTAGAATTTTTTGCATTAATATGCTGGCCTTTTCTCAGCATATCTAAATCACTTTCATTGCTATTATTTTGTGCCATATTAACTCAATAATAACGTTTTTGCGACATATAGGGTTCCCGCCATATTACAAGTAAAAATTATCAAGATGTGCGTGTAAGGTTAATTGCAAACATATATTCGGCTTTTTATTAAGCAAAGTATTTTTTGCTTTGAGCCCCGATGGAATTTGCGTGCTTTCTATTTCTCATTAGAGCCTCGATGTTTGAACATCATGTCGCAAATCAGGTTTTCTAGAAAGCAGGGTTACCCTGACGACCATCTCTTTAATCTTTTTCTCGCAATTTAGTAGTTAAGTATTCATCTTTTATTTTAATGGGTATTAATTTTTAAGCCGTTCTTTTATAAGGTTCATCCTTCGTTAATAGTGCCCACATGACCCGGGCATTTTTATTAGCTAACGCTACCGTCGCTCTATTTATCCCTCGACGTTCAATCAGCGATGTTAACCACTGCGCTTGTTTGTGTGGCAAGTTTTTGTACGATAAATCGCGGCTCTTGCACCATGAATCAGTAAACAGCGAATATATTGGTCACCTCGTTTGCTAATACCTAATAAGTTGGATTTCCCACCGGAGGAATGTTGTCTGGGCACTAACCCGAAAAAAGCCGACATCTCTCGACCATTCTTAAAGACATTAGCATCCCCACCGTCGCTACAATCGCTGTCGCACTAATAGCACCGACGCCGTTGAGTTCTATCAACCGCTGGTATAATTCATTGCTACGGCATAATTGTTCTAATTCTTTATCATAGGTGTCTACTTGTGTATCTAAATTATAAAGTTGGCACAATAATTCATTAAATAATTTGCGTCCTCTGGAGCTTACTTCATTGGTTTCATCTTCTAGAATAGTCGGTAATAATTTTCGGACATGCGTAATTCCTTGCGCAATCACAATTCCATATTCCATCAATAATCCTCGAATTTGGTTCACCAGCGCTGTTTTTTCTTTAACTAACCGACCGCGTACCCGATGTAGCGCTAAAATATCTTGTTGTTCAATGTTTTAACGCCAACAAAGCGCATCGTGGGACGACCAACAGCTTCACAAATCGCTTCTGCATCATGAGCATCATTTTTATTGGATTTCACATAAGGCTTTACAAATTAAGGACTCATGAGATTTTACCGTATGCCCCATCCCAGAAAATTTTCGTGCCCAGCAATGTGAGCCACCACAGGCTTCCATACCAATTAAGCAAGGAGGAAGTTGAGTCATAACCTCCATTAATTTTACGCGTGTGATTTTCTTTTTAAGCAGTACTTTTCCTTGCTTATCTACACCATGAAGTTAAAATACATTCTTTGCAATATCAATACCCAATACGTTAATATTCATCTTCGGTTCCTCCTATTTTTATTGTGAATAACAAGCGTTATTCTGGCTCATTTGAAGCCTCTTTAAAATAGGCAGGAACCATTCCATTAGAGCCAGATTTTACCATGGTAAAATCTCAAAATTCATGATAGGTTCCGGTGACATATAAGCTAAAGATTTTTTAAATGCTTTCTAAAAGTGGATTGGAGAAAAATATGTTATCAGGATTCGAAGCAAAACATAGCAAACTCTTAGAAGAGAAAAATAATAAACAAATTCTTGAAATTTTTCCTAAGTTACAATCAATTTGTCATTCTGCTGAAAAAGGAACAGAAGAAAATAGCTGGGCAACTGGCCATGGTATTAATCAAACTTTAATTGAACTTTTAGGTGACACAGTTCATGTTATTCATCCTGATACTTCATCTGTCTTTTCTTTGGCATCTGATGATAAAAAAAATGCTATACAGGGATCAATAAATTATACCAAAATAATAGAGGGTTTCATTCAAAATGATGGAGGAGAGTTACGTAAACCTATTGTAATGGTTATTAACACCGAATTTATTAGTATAGATTCTTCAATTAATGCTACAGCTATAGGCGGCAATCATTGGCAAACCTATATCATCCTGCCTAAGAATTATGTCCCATTTTTCGGTGATCCTATTAATAATCATGAAGAAATAGTATTTTTTATTGATGCTTTTTATGAACAAAAAACAATCTCTAAGTTTTTCAAATTGTTTATACAATATGGTGTTGAATATTCTTTTGTTTCTGAAGGAAAATCTTTCACTCATCAAATACTTCCACTATTTCAAAATGCAAAATTTGTTAATTGCAATCCAAAACAACAACTTGGAGGTTCAGATTGTGGTTGGTGGGCGGTTTACAATGCGCTTATGTTAATTAGTACGGGCAAAGAAGATTTTCTTCAAGTGTTTCAACTACGTTCACGAGAGCCTGCTTATATACTTCGTGCGTTATTTCCTTTACTTTCAGAAACACTTGAAATGAATGAACCAGAAGATTTTGCATGTAGTAAAAATACAGAGCCAATGCGTGAAGAAGAATTTATAGCAATTCAACATGCTATTGCAGCTTCTTTAGGCATAGAACAAAAACTTGATATCCCAACTACTTCACCGAAGACAGAAGAAAATCTAAAAACAACCAATCAAAAAGAACTTACTTTTGAAGTCTATCTTGAGAAAAAATTTAGATCAATGCAAGATGTATCCTTCATTGAAAACAGATTGGAAGATTTTAAAAAAAAGTTGAGTCAACTGAGTTCTAGTAAAAAAGTACGTGCACACAATTATTTTGAACTGAGTGAGTGTTATACGGAAAAAGCTGTATGGTTATTTCTAAACACCAATGATATAAATTCAGCCTATCAAGCGGCATTTACGGGATATCATTATTTTAATGCTCTGATAAAAATTGGTCAAAACTTTATAAGTGAGGCTGATTTTTATAAAACATTGCTTCGGTATGTTTTTTTATTTAGCTTTTTAAATCCCGTTTCAAAAGTTGATGTTGAAGATTTAATAGTGATTGAGTATCAACCAGAGTTATCACCACCCAGTACTATTGCGCATTTTTTACAGGTAGTCGATGCGCTGCACAAGCTCTCTCTATTAGATTCTGAAATAGCTAGCTATCAAGGTTATTTAGCAGCAACAAAGTATAAAGGATTTTTATCAATCTTAGAAAGATTAACTTTGATTGCCGATGCATTAATTCGATTAGACAATCATCCTTGTCGTCAAGAGCTGGAAGTCACCTATAACCAATGTCTTAATATTATTAAATATTTTCCCTTTACCTATAAAAAGGAGAATCGCTTTCTTAATACCTCATGGGGAGTAAAAATTTTTTTACGTCTTTGTGATAATTGGATAATGCAAAAAGTTAAAAATAAACCTATGTTTAGACCATCGAGAGAACTGCGTCCACTATCTTCTACAACAGTAACCACTTTTTCTCAACTATTTAAAATAAAAGAATTCTATCTTGATGCTAAAGGAAGAAAAATAGATTTTGAAATAACCGTGTTTGAGCATGAATTTATTAGATTTATCAGCCACCTTCACCCGGTAGCAGTGACTATGGGAACTTCAACCAGTAATCCTGCGTTTATTGTTGATCTAGCACTGCAACAACAAGGGTTTTTGGATCCACAATTTCGTTTCTCCGCAAAGAAACCCTTAAAAAGGCTGGAAGAGTCTAGAGAAAAAGTTCAACTTTTTCAAGCTATAAAAACTATTGCTCCTAAATTTGGTTGTCGCATCAATGAGGAGGAATTAAAAAAACATATTTCTACTTTATATAAAGATACTAAGCAACGATTAGGGGCGATTGAATTCTTTTTAAGACATAATTTTGAATCATTTGATTTCACCAAAGCCCTACTATTTCTTTATAAAGGGTTATCTCATGACCATCTTTATTTACCTACACCTGATCAATCGCAAGAATGTTTTGAACAATTACGACAATCTTTTGAAAAAGTAAAAAATCTAATGGAACAAAGCTTCCACATTAATATGCACATTAATGCAATTATAGATAACGACAAAATGAGTGACAAAGAGAAAATACTTTGTTTAAAAGAATTTTGTGAGGCACTGATAAAAAATATCGTACAAAATGATGTAAAAATAATATTGCAAATTCAAGTCCGTGGAAAAGAAACGAGCCATGCTATTTATGGCATACTTGAAGCTACAACCAATGCTGCCAATGTTGTAGATGGTATTCAACTAGTATTAAGCAATGGTGGATATGGGTGTCGTTCCTTTGAACCAGAGGATAGGAAAAAAAGAATTCGACATGTTAAACGAAATAAAAGTACTAAACCACTGGTAGAAGAAAGAGTACCTATTTCTTGGCACAGCTCTACTAATTGGACAGTTTATTTAGGGGAACAATCGCTTGCCCCTAATGACTATGTGCCATACAAAGCTATTAAAATAGCCAAGGACAATAACAAAAGCTCTTGGCAGACATTTTGTAACTATTTAGTTGTATGCTGTAGTGGCAAGCTTTTAACAGCAAGCCCAAAAAATATTTGTTTGCCGGATCAGTTTATGGATTGCTTGTATAATCCAAAAAATACTCATGCGGCTATAACTAGTTTAATCGAGCTTCCCAATTTAAACAGTTTAGCAATCGTAAACGTAGGGGCAAGTCTCCCTAAACAATTATTAGGTAACTGTACCGTGCATAATGCAATGTATGCTATCAAATATGCTGCAGAGTTAAGCGAAATGGAATTTTGGTTTGTCACCACTATGTTAGAAGTAGGAGTTGATGAATGGCAAACGTCACTGGTATCAAAGCCACAAAAAGATGCATCAGAAAGTAGTAACATAATAAAGTACCCTCAAAAAGAAGATTCTAACGAAAATAAGTGTTATTGGTGTGTAGATACAGCAAATAGAAATATATCTATAACAAATACTGAAGACTTAAAAGATTATCTATCTAATCTTAGAACTATTAAAGCAAAACACCCTCAGATTGGGATTAATCTTTTTGCATCAGAAGAGGCCGCAAAAAAAAGTTTTGAAGAAAAAATTAGAAAATCACCAAACATACATAAAGGGTTTATATTTGAGTTACATATAAATCAGAAAGATTTTATAGCTTTATTTATGTCTAAAGAAAGCGGGATTATTAATCAATTTAATAAAATTATTGTGTGTCCTCGAAGCAAAAAATATTCTATAGTAGAACTACAGCCACCTAGTCCAATTGAAACACTAAGCGTAGCGACACCACAATTTATTTAATCCGTGCAGAACGGCTTCAGCGATATATAGGGCTCTGTCGCAAAAACGTTATTATTGAGTTAATATGGCACAAAATAATCAGTTTTAAGTGGCGGCACTTCCAGAAAGAAATAATCTTATTAATTGTTTGTTGGTATTTATCTTATTCATTAAGCTACCGCGATATCGAAGAGATGATGTTCGAGCGTGGAATTCATGTGGATCACTCAACTATAAATCGCTGGGTTATACATTATTCGATATTACTTGAATATGAATTCAGAAAAAACTATAAACGAAAAGTTGGAAGCAGCTGGCGTATGGATGAGACGTACATAAAAATAAAAGGTGAGTGGCATTATCTTTATCGAGCTGTGGATAAAGATAGGTGATACGATTGATTTTATGTTATCAAAAAAACGCAATGAAACTGCAGCTAAAGCCTTTTTTATAAAGGCTATTGGATCAAGTGGATTACCAGAAAAAGTGACGATTGATAAAAGCGGGTCGAATAATGCAGGACTTAATGCAATTAATTGTCAACTCATTATATTTGCACTATTGAGATATGCGTTAATGCAAATAAATGTTCGTCAAATAAAATATTTGAATAATATTGTTGAACAAGATCATCGTGGAATAAAAATAATTACTAATCTCATGATGGGATTCAAGGCTTCTCATTCTGCAGAAGCGACGCTTGCAGGAATTGAACTTTATCGTATGCTGAGAAAAGGTCAACATATTAATGCAAAAAATTCTACTGCATTCGAGCAATTTTATGCATTAGCAGCATAGTTGCGTATAGGAGAAATACGTTTATAATTTCTGGCAGCCAATAGTAAGATTTGCGACACAACCATAAAAAGCACAAAGATGTTACGAAACCATTCAAATGGAAGCATGTCGTGGGTGAAATCATCCTTTGGCTAGTCACATGGTACTCACGATATGCTTTATCCTATCGTGTTTGAAGGAAATAGCTGCTGAACGTGGTTTTGAATTAGATCATTCTACGATTTACCGCTGGGTTTAAGAATATGCACCAAAAATTAATAAACGTACAAAGCCCTATTTAAAATTAACCGGTGACTCATGGAAAGTCGATGAGACCTATGTAAAAATAAAAGGGACATGGCATTATATATATATCGTGCTATAGATAAACAAGGGAGCACGTTAGATTGGATGCTGAGTAGAAACCGTAATAAACAATCAGCAAAAAGATTTTTCAAAAAACTGCTTAGTAATACGCATACCGTTGAACCAAGAGTCATTAACGTTGATAAAAGCCCAACTTTTCCACCTGCTTTAAGTGAGCTTCAAGCAGAAAAAGAAGCACCCAATAAAACAAAATTACGTGCGATTAAATATTTAAATAATAGAATGGAAAATGATCACAAGTTCACAAAATCGAAGTCACGGTATCGACAATGGTATCAGTCGTTTTCGACTGTAAGAAACACACTCGATGGAATGGAAACACTGCGCATGATCCAAAAAGGTCAAGTGAGCCATGTTGGAAAAAATGTGGTTAAACAGAATAGTTTTGTCCGCAGTTTATTCGGGTTAACAGCTTAGTTTTTTGAAAATATATTTTAACATTTTGTTGCTGAATCAAATATTTTTGCAACGGTGCCCAAATTTTCTATTGACAGTTCATAAAGCATGGTTCATAGTTTATGAACCATATTCTATGAACATAAGATGATGCCAAAAACAACAACTATCGATTATTTTCCGCTATCAGTTGCAACGGGTCAAGCCTTTTGCAATCGAGAGACGGAAAAAAAAAGACTTACTAATTGCATTGAACATCGTCGACCGGTGCTTCTTGTTTCTCCCCGAAGGTATGGAAAAACAAGTCTTGCATTACATGTCATTCAAAACATGCAGCTGCCTTATGCACACATTGATCTTTTCGCGGCTGTTGATGAACAGGATATCGAAAGATCAATATTAAAGGGCATTGGTAAACTTATTTCTTGCATGGAAAGTATACCCAAGCGAGCATTAACACTCGCAAGCGATATTTTTAAGGGGTCTCATATTCGGGCAGTTTTAAATAAAGTCGAATTATCCATTGAAGTCAATAGGCGGAAAGAAAAGCCCTCTTACCATGTGCTGGATATTCTTGAACGACTTGAGCACCTTGCAGTAAAATCAAATAGAAAAATTATCTTATTTTTTGATGAATTTCAATGCATAGGGGAGATAACCCCAGATCATGCGATGGAAAGTGTGTTGCGCCAGGTTGCCCAATTGACAAAATCTATTGCGTTTATTTTTTCCGGAAGCAATCGCCATCTTCTTCATGAACTTTTTGATGATCAAAATCGTCCTTTTTATAAACTTTGCGAACGAATTACCCTTGATCGTATCTCCGCGGATGCTTATACAAATCATATCAAAAAAGCTGCCTTGAAAAGATGGAAAGCAGATTTACCGCCGCGTGTACTCGAATGCCTCTTTAATTATTCAGAGCGTCATCCTTATTATCTTAACCTTCTCTGTGCTCGGATGTTATTAGAAAAGCATCCCCCTACCCCAGAACTGATCGACCAAACTTGGCATCAGTATGTCCTAGAAGAGAGATCGCACGTTGCTTCTGAAATAGAACTGCTAAGCAAAAATCAGCGTAAGCTGTTAACTATTCTAGCCCGCACGGATGGGACAAGAGCGCCTTTGGGACGAGAGTTTATCCAAGAAGCAAATATGTCAAAAACAACTATTGATCAAGCATTAACTTTTTTGGAAAAAAGAGATTATGTTTTCAAAAATGAAAAAGGCTATGTCCAGGTGTTAGATCCGCTCATTAAAAGCGTATTGTCTTAATAAAGGCGCTATTTAATTACGATACTGCATTAATTTCAACTTTTAGAGAGAAGATTATATCGTGACTAATGCAGGTAAACCCATCCACTTTATCCACACTGAAGACCAATAGTTCTTTCAACAGCCTCTACTTTTTGTAGAGTATCCACTTTCAAAGTTAGAGGACAACCGAGTGTTATCAAAATAGTTTGTAACTTCTTCACCTGCTTCTGGGTTGGAATGAATAAGACCCTTAGTAAACTGATTCAACACCGTAAAACGCATCGTTACATGAAACCAATCCAACACATGCTCAGACTCAGGATACATAATAAATTGTAAATCACGAACATTATCAGCACCATCAGATAAAAAAGTAATTTGTTGATTCTCTTGCATACCTTGGTTTCTTAGCGCATGTAATAAACGACGTTGAGGATGTTCATCAATAGTTTGCACCAATCCAAAACGTTTCGCGGGTTGTGTTTTAGAAAATGATTTTCCAATAATGACTTCAAAATTAGTGCGTTTATCTACGCAACTTCTCACGTAACCACCATCAATACCAACAGTAATCGATTTATCGGGTTTTGGCAATTTTGCCCATTCATTAGCACAACCCGATATACAAATGGGTTTGCCTTCTAACTCTGATTCCTGTCGTTTAGCAATGTTCTGTAAATGACTTCTAACAGTAACGCCATTATGTGTGGGACTCATCGGCAAAACATCTTGCAGTAGTTTCGCCGTTTTATTGAATGACATAAAAGAAGCACATTTTGTTTCAATATACTGTAATTCAGGGCTTGTGTGTTCAGGCAGCCAAGATTGCAAAAGGCTAAAAGTCCTCGGAGATGTGCCACTGCACTTGCAATGATATAAGCGTAAACTGGGGATAACTACAGTGCCAAACAATGTTTTGAATTGTATGGAATGGTAGCCTTTAATTCTTCTTTGTTTATGACAATAGGAACATGCCCGATGAGAAGAGGTGTAATTTCTTGCTTGATGTAAAACGATTTTTTGCTGTATTACTTTTAGTAGTTGTTTAGATTCAAGAAGCGACAAACCCGCGCAATATCCTTGGTCACTATTTTTCTCTAACTGAATAACATCTTCTATTTGAGTTTTACCATCTGCATCATCAAGCACAATTTGTATTTTGAATTTCATGACATAACCTCATTTTAACGTATCCCCCTAATAATTACATCTATTTAGAATAAAAAATATATGAGTTAATGGTTTTACCACTAAGGAGGTAAACCCTATGCCTGAAAATAGTCCTGCTATTGTTAATAAACAAATTATCAAACGAAAAAAACCTACATTTAATGATGAACAACGCAAGATACATTGCAAAGAGTACAAGGATAGCGAACTCAGTATAAAAGAGTATTGTGAATTAAATAAAATCTCAGAATCTGCTCTTCGTAAATGGATGCACAAATTGCCATCAAAGGTCTTTTTTGAACCGGTTAGCTCCCGGTCATCAATAAATAATTTCAACAAACAAACCTTTGAAATTATTTTTCCTAACAGCATCCGCTTAAGATTTCCAGAGCTTGTTGACCTTGGGGTTATAAAACAATTAATGAAGGAAGTTGGCTCGTGCAGCTAAAAATATCCTCTCCTAAGATATGGCTAGCAACTCAAGCAGTTGATTTTAGATATTCCATTCAAGGCTTATGCCAGTTGATAGAAACGCATTTAGCGATGAATGTAAGAGAAGGGATTTATATTTTTGGTTTCACCAATTTTGAGGTAGCAAGTATAAATTAGGGTATGGAGATATAATAGGGACAAAATAATAAATTATCAGAGAAAGCCAATGAATTGCCTGCATTGCCAATCCAAAAATACTTATTGCCGCTCAGGGACCACCGTCTTAGGGTATAAACGTTATCATGATCCGATCCCCAAGAAGTAGACATCTCGATAAAATGTTATTAACAGAGAGGAGATGTCACGATGAGCAAAAGAAAGGCCTAGAAAAACTTTACAATTTTATTCGCCTATAGAAAAATTGAATGCTCTCGTTGCACTCACCACTTGAACCCAAGATGGCATACTTTGCGAACCCACGAGGATAAGATTAGAATTTATCTTGCAGCATCAAGCCCTGTTTTCCATTGGCTTGATGTGTAAAGTATTGCACGTATCACGCAGTGGTTATTACGCTTTTAGCCATCATCAGCCTAGCCAAGCTAAGCAAAAAGATGAGGATTTAAAGAGTAAAATGAAAATTATTTTTAAAGAGAATCGAGAAGTTTATGGTTATCGTCGCTTGAAAAAAGCATGAGAGGCCGCAGGAGAAAATGTGAATACCAAACGAATCAGACGATTAATGAAAGAGGCGCAAATAACACCTAAAATGCAACGACGTTTTAAAGTAACAACCAAAGCGCATCCGACCAGGGCTGTAGCGACCAATCAATTGCAGCAGCAGTTTGCCGTTTCTACCCCTCATACACATTGGGTCAGTGATATAACCTATCTCTGGACAGAAGAAGGATGGCTTTATTTAGCAGTTGTGATTGATTTATTTTCGCGTTGTGTGGTAGGTGGGTCCTTACACCATCGGTTAACCACGGAATTAGTGCTCAATGCAGTGAAAATGGCCTGTTTTCGTAGAAAAATTCATAAAGGTCTTATTCTGCATTCGGATAGAGGATGTCAATATACGGCTCACATTTATCAGCAATTATTAGCAGAACAAGAAATTATATGTAGCATGAGTGGTAGGGGTAGTGTTTTGATAACGCAGTTGCCGAAAGTTTTTTTCATAGTTTGAAAACAGAGCTTGTTTATCACCAACATTATCAAACAAGACAAGAAGCAAGGGAAAATATTTTTGAATATTTGGAAGTGTTTTATAATCGCAAGCGTTTACATTCCTATTGTCACTATTTACCCCCTTTACATTATGAACAAAATTACGCTTTAACCGCTTAACAAGTTGTCTACTTTTAAGGGCGCAGATCATCAATGCTGTAACTGTCAAAAGCGCTTCAATGAACGCACCGGTACCCCTTATAATTTTCTCCAGTATCCAACCGATATTGTTTTCCTCATCCTTTTTCATTACTTACGCTATCTTATCAGCTATGAGCAGGTGACTGAAATGTTTTGGCTGCGAGGATTTCGAATTTGTGCAGAAACGGTTCGTCAGCGGGTATTGTCTTTTGGTACTTTTCTAGCAAAAAAACTTCGAAAGAAACGACGTGGGAAAGCAGGTAGAAGTTGGTATGTGGATGAAACGTACGTCAAAGTCAATGGCGTTCACTGCTACCTCTATCGTGCTCGAGATAAACAAGGTGAACTCATTGACGTGTATTTAAGTTCTACACGAGATAAAGCATCCGCCATGAAATTTTTCGAATCCGCCATTGAGGTGGTTGGGCACAACCCCGACCGTGTGACGACGGATAAAAATCCTTCTTACCCCGACGCTATCAAACAAGTTCTCGGTAAAGAAGTGAAGCATCGCACGAATAAATACTTAAATAATCGAATGGAACAAGATCATCGTTATTTTAAATCTAAATACAAGCCAATGAAAACATTTAAAGATTTTTTCTGTGCTTTAAAGTTTTGTTATAGCTTTGAAGAAGTACGTAATTTTATGCGCTTAACCAATACGCCACAGAACAAGATAAACAGCACAGACAAGCACGGGATGATTTTATCTAAATTTAACTCCTTAGAAAAAATATTTGCAGTTTGCTAAAAAGCAAAATAAATTACATCATCCTAAAAGCTAACAAGCCCTGAAAATTGGTGGAACCTAGCCTTGACGGGTTTTGTTTTCTTTTTATGGTTATATGGTCACGTTATTCGCGCGTCTTTTTTTCCTATGCTAACACCTGCTGAGGTTGCAATTCTTTTTATAAAAATACTCAAAAACTTGAAGTAGCTTTAATTTATTTTATGTTTGCATTACATGTAATTCTATCTGTAGATAATGATGCGCCTACTCAAAGAGGCATATGCTATAATAACATAGCCGCTGCTTATAGAGAATTATTAGATTATACACATGCCCTCTATTATTTTAAAAAATGCTTAGAAATATATATTATTAGTTACGGTGAGTACCATGAAAATACTATAAAGATATTTTCAAAGATAAATAATTTAACTTTATCAATTTTTGAAAATAACCAATTTTTTGAAATTCCCGATGCTTTAGAAATTCCAATAATCCTAGGCAGCAGAAACAAGAGCTCACACACTTTTGATGTTGTACTGCCAGATGAATTTGTCCTAATCGAGCAAATCAACAGTGAAGTGAAAGAAGTCATGGGACCTTCACTGCATGCAGCTTATGAGCGTTGGACGATGAGCCGCGTTTGCAAATAATTCAATTCAGGTAAAGCAGAGACTATAAAAGATCGTATGTAGTTATTGCGGGATAGGGCGCAGTAGGGCACCTATTGTAAAAAAATGAAGTCCTGCTAATGTTAGAGGTCTTATCATAATTGAGAGCATAAGCATGGCCAGCCCGTCTATGAAATACAAAACTTGGTTCTGTCAAAACTGAGCCCATTTATTCATGTTGTTAGCAAGAGTATTATTTTTTACATTTCTAAGCTAACAGATTTTTCAAATCTTGAATTCTAGGGAAAATGAACCTACGTCGTTCTGAACCCAGTTATGCACTGTTTGATGACTCAAGTGAATGCCACGTATTGCCATTAATTCAACAACACCATCCAAGCTATTCTTAAATCGATAATAATAATGAACTGCTAACATGACCACTTCAGTTCGATACTGAATAAAATTAAAGACTGTTCCTGTTCGTGCGTTATATTGTTTGTCACAATGACGACAATAATGCTGTTTATAACCTAGTGCAGTCGTTCTTCTTAATTCGTAGTGGATGTTTAATTTGCAATACGGGCAATTCATGGTCAAATCCAAAGTTAAGCTCTGAAATCATAGCAAAAATAGCAGTATTATCCTAACATCCAACTCAGTTTTGACAGAATTCATAAAACTCCTATTCAATACAAAGTTCGTTATGATGAAAAAACGCTTATAGAGCAAGGAAATAAGTCGCTGGACCACTGTTCATTACAACTAAAAGACAGCTATTCTGACATAACCAGCGGAATCTTTCGTTCATGGTATTGTGGGTGGTTGTTTTACCGCGTACAAATACCGTAGTGACTACGGTGATATTTTTTGCATGATATCTTTATTCTAAGTGCATTCATGTAGATTCTATCGCAAAAAGATTGTTCTGAGTTATATAGTTAAAATAACACCCACAGATAATTTTGATGATTAGTTTCAAGTAGTGACATTATAAAAAGAAATTATGTTGTTGGTAATTTGCTGTATCTGTCTTATGCATTGAGCTATCGAGATATCGAGAAATGATGTTTGAAAGAGAAATTAAAATTGAACGCTTGATTATTAACTCTATTAATAATGGGGTTGATTATTATGCACCGTTTCTTGAAGACGAAAAGTTGGTTGTTCTGAAATATAGGAGAAAACGTTTCGTTGAGAATTGTATATGATTGATTATAAACAAAAAAGTTTTTTAGGATTGAACTGCGATCAATAGCAACTTATAGCTTAAGAAAATCTTTAAAAATTAAAGCGTTATAATGCTAACTAAAAATTTCTTCCTATATGTCAGAATACAAAAATATATCAGATTAAATGCTAAATTTTATATTACTCAATAATATAATTATTGTTTTTTCACAAATTACATTGATTTAATTATTATTAAATTTATTTAAGGAACAATTATGTTTTTTGCTCATTTTCGAACGATAGAAAGAAATCTAGAAGTCATGCAAAACAGCAGAAGGTTTAATGAAATTTATGAACAGGTAGAAAACCTTCAAGAAGAAGACGATCGAATGGAAGTAATAAAAGCAATTAGGCTCGTGAAAATATATATAACAACTCTAACTGGAGAATATGTAAATCCTGTAAATTCTGATAAACCGTCAAAAAAAAATATATTCAAAGATTGGTCTGGAATTAGAGAGCCAGTTTTATTAGAAAGATTGGATCAAGTGGAAATGTTATTATTTGCAATTAAAGATGCACGTAAAAATAATGAATTTTCTCATCTAGAAAATATTTATAATGAATTATTGAAGAAATATACAACTGAAAATGAACAAAAGAAAAAAAACGATAAAAGAATAAAAAAAGGATATTTTCCAGCAAGTAATTTGAAAAGCTTAGTAAAATCAAATCAAGAGAGCTTGCAAATTTATTATGGAAGATCAAGTGAAAATAAAGATGAGCCGCTGGCTACTTTTAATAATCTTGTAAAAAAACATCAACCCCGTGAAAAAGAAAAAGAGATCAAGGAATTTAACGATGTTGATTATAGAAGAAATATGGAAGAGTTGAGCATATATGATGCGATCTCAGAGCTTGAAATTAAGCAAAATAGGTTGTTAGATTTGGAGGAACAAAAAGAAAATAAACAATTAAAAGGTAAACATAAAGATGAATATAAAAAAATAGGAAAAAGAATCAAGCAATTAAGAAAATATATCGAAGTAAAAGCGGAAGAAGAGACGGAAGTTGAGCCAGAGATAGAAGAAGAAAAAGAAGTTAAAGTGTATAAGAAAGTTGTAGAAACTGAACTTTATACTTCTTCAAGTAGTGATGAAACAAGTTATTATGATGCTACTTCAGGTGACGAATTTGAAGAGAAAGAGAAAATCAAAGAAGATGAAAGTGATGAAGAAAGAAGTTCTGATGAATTTGAGTATGAGTCAGAATCTCTACAAACTAGATATTATGGCTATAAAGATAATAAGGTACAAATAAAAAAATCTAATCCCACTCTTCAAGAAAGAAATTGCAAATCAAATAAAAAATTGCACGAAGATACTGAAGCTCTTCTGAAGCAAGCAAGAGAAGAAGGAAAACATGAAGGTATTAGAGAAGAATGCAAAAAAGAATTTCATAAAAATATAAAGAAACATCTAGTGAGTTGGCAAGATTTAATAACTAAACGGATTGAAAAAATAAAAGATGTCGTCAATGCAAAACAAGAAAGCAGGATGAAAGATTTTGTAGATATTGGCATATATGGCATTAACAAATACTTTATTAAAAATCAAAAAAGCTTGATGTCAGCTTTTAGAGATTCTGAAGTAATTAATTTAGAAAATATTTTTTCTGATGCTTCTAAAAATTTAATAGAAAATATTTCTAATCAAATTTTTGATGAACATGCAAAAGAAATCACATTGATAGATCGAGACAAAGAAAATAATTTTGAAAATTTTTGCTTTGAAATAGTAAATAGAATAATTTGTTACGCTGCTAAACAAGAAGATCCTTCTCCTAATGATATTTTGAATATTTGCAAAAAAGGAGCGATAGAAGGTAAGGTAAAAAGTCCTATAAGTGATTTATTAATTAAAATGAATGATAATTCAACTAAAAAGTTAAAAGATTTATTACGAAAAGATGACCCACGACCTTCATTGTTAAGTAGAATTCCTTTCCTTGGATATTAATTGCAATAATAATATTTTAATCTTGAGTCTTCCGACATATCGCGCGGATAGTTTCGTTAAGAATTGTGTAACGTCATTTACAAAGAGTGATTTGCATCAGCTGGGCATGCTTACTTTCTTTTCAATCGGATTGTCTCAGTGACTTTTTGGCTGCCAGATGCGAATGAATTATATTCATTGGATAGTGAGTAATTTAGAAATACATGCTGTTTTAAATAAACGATGTGAAATTAAGGAACTTAATCTATTAGGGGTTCTGTGGAGCACAATAGCATTCGGTTAAGATAATTTTATGATATATTTCCAAAAATTTGCAACATAACGCCGCTTAGGAGGAGCACTGATGCAAGACTTTTGGAGTCCTTTGCAGAAGATTATTAGTGACATTTGTTTGAATTTTGACAAAACCTGCTAAATTCGAAAACGAACGATAGATACAAATCTTTTGGTATTATTTATTTTTAAATTGGTTTTAAGTAAAAATCGGCAAGGTTCTGCTGAATGAACTTTGGGAGAATTCAGAATTGAGCGCTTGCCAAAAGCATCCTCTATCGGCCTCTTCGTTCTGTGAGGCAAGACAACAAGTTGTCAGAAGAAATTTTTATAGAACTCAATAAAAACCGTTTTGTCCTATCGCAAAATCAATGCCACAACCAAGCTGGGGCGGCCACCATATTTTTGCAGAGGATGGTTCAAAAATTCATTTACTTGCAAATGGGTCTCGGTCCAGTTAGCGTACCTCACGACTAGTCGGTATTTGGTATTCTTGATATCCTTAAATTGCACAAAATAATTTTCTTGGTGATAAAATCATTTAATGGGCTGTGGCTTTCATGCCGAATACTAGATATTAATTTTGGAAAGTGCTTTAATACCTCGAATTAAGTATCTCGACATAGGAAAAAAAAGAATTATTGAAGCGACAAACTCCCATTATTACATAATCGACAGATTATGCGAATGATAGAAATGTACGATAAGCAAAAAAAGGGCTGTTGAAATTTGTAAAATTTATGGTATCAATCGAGCATCCTTTTATAATTACCGGAAGAGAAGAAAATTGGCTATTGTTGAGAGAAAAATTGTTCGACTTTTTTCCTAAAGGCAATTGTAGCATATCAGCTGATCCCTATAGAATTTTGAAATTTGCATGGAAAAAAAATAAGGAATAAAGGATGACAATATTAAATCTTGGTGAAAACAAATTATCTTCAAACGAGTGGTACAACTTAGGTGATGATTATTATAAAGCAAAGAACTATTCTCAAGCTTTTTATTGCTATGAACAAGCTCTTAAATTAAATCCAAAACATTTTAGTTCCTTATATAGCTTAGGATGGATGTACGAATATGGACAAAGTGTGGCTATCAAATTTTCTGTTGCTGCAAAATACTATAGGCAAGCTATTGAAAATGGCTATGCGGATGCACAGAAAGATTTAAATAGATTATTCGACAGAGAAACTATTTCTGGAGACGAATTAAATTCTGTAGGAGTAATGTATCACAGTGGCGACGGGGTAATAAAAGATTATGAAAAAGCATTAATCTAGTTTAAAAAAGCAAAAGACAAACAATGCGCCGTTGCATATAGAAATATTGGTCTTCTTTATGAACAAGGCAAAGGAGTGCAAAAAAATCCGATCATAGCGGCTAAACAATATCGACAAGCTATTGAAAGGGGATATGCAGGAGGGCAAGAGGATCTCAACCGCTTATATGAGAATTCCGACATTTCTGCCCACGACCTCAACGAAATAGGTATTATGTATTATAAGGGAGAGGGTGTAGCGCAAAACTTAGAAAGAGCTATGACTTGGTTTAAGAAAGCGAGTAAAAAAGGGAGCGGTACTGCTACCCGAAACCTTGGGTTTTGTTACGAATATGGTTATTTTGTCGAAAAAGATTTTGTAGAAGCTGCCAGTTATTATCGACGGGCTGTGGAAAAGGGATATGCAGAGGCTGAAACAGACCTTGAACGTTTATACCAAACGCTTCCTGCAAAAATGTCTAGAAGTTCTTTAAAAACATTTGAGCGAGAGCGGATTGTTTGGGATGCTAAACGAAGACCGGATAATTTTCTAGCAATAGTTGATAGCTCAAACAATTCTCCATTACATAGAGCAGCAAAGACTGTGCGGTTAAAAGATTGTGCTAGGTTGCTTTTTATGGGAGGGAGCATAGAAAGTTATAATCGTGATAATGAACTCCCCTTGGCAGGATTGAACCAGTCACAACGAATAAAATTAAGAAGGTTGCAAAATACGCTTGCTGATTTAATAAGTCGTATGGATGAAAAGCCGCCTGAAATATTGGCAGGTAGGATTTCTGTAAAAGGAGGAATTTTTAATAGAGAGGATATTCTTCCTGCTTTAAATAACTTATATAGACAAAATGAGATTAAACCATTAATGGATTTAGCCAAGCTAGCTGCTTTAGGGTTGCATGAATTGTCTGAACGCCGATGTTTTGCAGAGGGTTATGATAGTGACGATGATGATGATATTACTAAGAATCCAAATAGTGATCTGCAAAAATTAGATATACAAATTGACGCTAGTAAAACAACAGTGGAAGGAATGTGTTACTGGGGTGAGGATGGTCGCAAGGGAACTGGAGCTTTAGGGGTTTATTTTCCAGGTGGGAATACAGTATATGTTGGTGGAAGAAATTCCAATGGGAATGCAAGAACGCCAGCTGAAATTAGAGCTACTTTGATTCATGAATTAACCCATTTTCTTGCCTATGAAATTTTCAAAAACAAAGGTAATCCCTATTTAGACAGCGATGTGAAAAATAAAAACTTATTTACAGAAATTGCAGCGGAATTGCAGCAGCATCAAGATGGATTAGATCCCATCTTAAGACAAGTGTTTTTGCTATATTCTGCAGACCAACACCACGCAGAATTGATTGTGAGAGTCCCCCAAATGATAGTGGAATATGCAAGTGTTGAGGGTAATAATGGTCTAAGACGTTTAGAGAACCAAGCGCCTCGATTGTTAGCCTATTATAACAATGTATTTATAAGGGAAGTTGAGAGTCATATAAATAAACTTGAACAACGTGCCTTACGAAATTGGCCAAAAGAGCTGTTTAACCACGATCGCACGGAAGTATATGGTTTACAAAGATTAACTATGTAAGAGATATAAATTCTGAGATTCCTATTTTTCTTTGCGCACCCATAGATTGAAGGGGTAGTCATAATACAATTGTTACATCGTGCGCACCTGAATTCAACTTAGCAGTGATTATTACGGTAATCACTGCCACTTGAAAACTACATTTGTGAGGTATGATTATTTTTTCCAGTCTGATGCTCAGCCATATAATTCATAGCAGCATCAACTAAAAAGCCAGACCGATTGCCACCGTGTTTCTGGGTATAATCATCAATTTGCTTTAAAAAACGCTCAGGTAAACTCACATTAATTCTTGTTGTTTTGCCTGAAATTTTAGAAATATCAATCTCAACTACAGCTAGTACGCCATCTTTAAAATCAGGATCATCGAGATGTTGTTCAATTGGTTTTTTTAAAGGGATAGATTCGTTGTCTAGTAATAAGCCTTCCAGGTGGCACTCAATTGCTTCATGAGCATTCTGAATAGCGTCTTCGATAGAATCACCCACAGAGAAGCAGCCTGGTAAATCAGGCACGATAACGCCATAATCGCTGTTTTCGTCTTTATGAATAAAAATTGGATATTGCATAGTTGTGTACCTCGTTCATTTTAGACCTGCTTGTTTCAAGATGCTTTGCGTTGTTTTAATGGGGAAATTTTTTTTAGGATGAGGCACAGTCACTTTGCCTTCTTTAGTTGGATGTTTATACTGGCAATGACTACCTTTCTGGGTATGTTTCACCCACCCATCAGCTTCAAGTAACTTGATAAGTTCTCTACTATTCATTAGATAATTATACACACCATACACACTAATGCAAAGATAATTGTAGGGATATGGGCTTTGGTACCGCTAATTTTGAGGTATTGGTTGAGTAAGGACCAGCCTTACTGTCGATCTCTCATTCTTAGGCGATAAGGTAGAAAACAGCGTTCAGTCGCCACTTATTTATTATGTAACCAGCTTTAAATTGGTAACGTAACTCATTGCATACAATCAAGTGTATAACCTTGAATTTTTAACCGTTTTAATTACCATAAATTGCTTTCTTTTCTTACGGAAATGAATTGAAGGTTTCACCAATTTAGAGGTAACAAGTATAAATCAGGATATTGAGATATAATAGGAACAAAATAATAAATCATCGGAGAAAGCCAATGAAAAGAAGTTCCCTCTGTTGATCTCGAGCAAGTAGGAGAAGAAAAACATCAGAAAATCGTACAATTTCTTCTTGATAATTGGAATGAAGCACATACTGAGACAGGTGAACAAGTGAGTTACACAAGCAGGCTTACTTTAACGTAAATTGTCAGAGTGATCTCTACTTTGCCTTCATAGGCTAAGCATTTAGCTATTCGATCAATCGCATTATGAAAAAACTACGGAAGCCCTTGCCACACAAGGGTTTCATCTAAAAACCGGCCAGTTTTGTCGGTTATTCCGCACAACCCCTTATCGAACATGCATAGCTCGGTATTGGTTTCTGGGAAGCTCACAAGCATCTTGATAAGATTGCTTGCGCACTGCCTCATTAGCAAACAGTCCCAGGGAAAGCAACTGATTATGTATTTGCCTGTTGGTTGTCTTTTTATCGATGTTTAAGTCGTAATTATTAGGCCTTGTACTTGTAGAAATCCTGTGTAAATCCTTCTTCTGCACTAGCGTATTCTCTTCAACATTAAGTGATGGCATCCGTGACAGCCCTAACTCATTAGGTTTATCCAACTCATCCATCTCCTCTTCACTTGAATCTGATTTAATTTTTGGCACAATTTCATGTAGCAAAGTTTTCATCCGTAAATCAAGAATATTTATAGATTCTCTTACCTCAATAGGTATTGAATCTGGTATTAGACGATCTTGCGTTTTTAAAAAGGCAAAAATACATAAATACCTTAAACTATAAATGCCTCCCTGTGCAAAACCATTATGTAATAAAATTTCTTTTAACGGTTCAATTTTTTCTTCTTCAACGCAGTTTTTATCAAATTTAACGTGTTGGATAGAAGTCCCTTTTACGCCTTCTATCAACAGATCAATTTCTTCATCTAAAAAAATTTCATCATCTTCCAAGCCTGTTCCTGTGAGGTCAAGTATTTGTGCATTAAATATATTTAATAGCGCTTTGATTTGCTCTGCTTCGAACTCAGATCCAATCAACAATTCGTAAGCCTCAAGACACAGCGTATTAAGGTATTTAAGCCCGGTAAAATCTGCTGAAAAATCGTTTGGATTAAGCACCTCTAAGTGCTCATCGAGCATAAGTATTTCGATAGGAGTTTCTGCCACTCCTTCTAAGATAGCTTTTTGCACAGATAAAAAAGCTTCTTTATATTCTGATTCAAAGTCGCCCTCAAACCACTCAGGCAAAATCCTTCGTAGGTCAAGAACTTGGATCGAATTCCCCAAAAATTTACTACGAATTAAATCTGTTAATTGTTTACCTGCATCTGCGCTCACCTTCTCAAAACTAAATTCTGGAATTATGTTGGCAAATGAAACTGAAGCTATTTTTGTTTGAGATTCTTGAGAAATTTCACTCTCATTTGAAGTGTTTACATCTTCATTTTTTTTTACATCACATATAATTTTTATTACATTATCAAAAATAATTTGCTCGAATTGACTGAAAGTGCTCTCCATCTGCTGCATAATAACGCCCTCATATTAATTTGGTAACTTATCGTAACTATTCATCAATAAAAACTTACAACAACATATTCTTATTCCCATAGTTCTTCCTGTACACAGAAAAGAGTATCATTTGTTTTTTAGTTGAACAACATGGAAAAAGAGTGTTTCCTTAGGGAAACGGACGAAATAACTCCTGCAATTTGGGTCGACTGGGATATTCGGAGAAAAGTTTCATTAAAGCAAAAGACATCCTAACCGCAAGCAACAAAATCAACTGGCTTTAGGGTTTTGGTTGCAAGGATCTAACTCACTAGCCAATGATATTTACATGGTAGAAACTTATTACCGCCTTGGCATACGCTATATTTTACTTTTTTATAACACACGTAATGCAGTCGGCGATGGCATTATTGAAAAAATCGATGGAGGATTGAGTAAATTTGGTTTTAAATTGGTTGAGAAAATGAATCGTGTAGGCATGTGATTGATTTGTCACATGGTGGAATTAAAACATCCCTAGATACAGTTGAAACATCGCAATATCCTGTCATTTTTTCTCACTCTAATGCTTATGGCATTGCTCAAAAATAGATTGGTTAGCAGCAGTTGTATGCTGACCTATCTTCAGCATGTGAAGAAGTTCAATACCTGCAATTGTTGCGCTTGCCGAAGCAAACGCTTTAAACCTCATCATCGGTTTTATGATTCGTTTAATACCCCGGTGATCTTGCTCGACAATATTATTAAGATATTTAATTTGTCTCACAGATGTGATTATTTTTTTTATAATAGCTCAGGATCAATTTTTACGACAGTTTCAAACAATTAACCAAGTTCCAAACTTAAGACACTATAAATACGATTAATATCCACTTGAGGAATTTCACCCCGATACATACGTGCCGCTTCAAATACCAGTGTTAAATGCTGAGACTCTGCAAGTTTAATCGCCAATGGATTTGCGTCAGGGAGGTCAATAAATACTTGCTTATCTTCCATAACATAGAGACACAGAGCATTATATAATTCTTCTGCCGTAGCGAGATCATCAGCAAATAAAGGTCCTATTCGATAGCCTGAAAAACTAGGCCGAATTACGCCATATCCTTTAATTCTTCCGGTTTCATAAGCGACTAAACCATGACTTTCTGGCAAGGAGATCCATGCAGCTAATAATGTCGGTCTTACATACATAAATAAAGAAGTTTCATATTCAAGCAATTCGCTTATCGGAACACGCCTTATATCAATGTGTTGTTTAGCAACTTTAACAGGTGCTATTGCTGATGGCTTACCACCAAAGCGAAGATGACGATAAACCGATTTAAAACCACTTTTTTGATAATTATTTTGTTGGGCCACAACCCCATCTAAACCAATTGTTGGACAGGTTTTTAAATAATCTATCCCTTGTTGCCATAATAAATAGCCATAATCATTGCCACGATATGTTAAAACACCTGCAATTGAAGCAAAAAATACGGAACATATTACGGCTTTTTTGAGCCAAATCAATTACATTCCTTTTCTGGATATTTTATCGGAAATCAATACTATTGTTAGTTTTACAAACTGTTTTAAACACCATGGGATAAAAAATATCAAAAGACGACCGAAAGATGATATTTTTTCTGCTGGCATTATTGGATTGGGTTGTAATATTGGCGTACCAAAAATGGCTCAAATTTCAACACGAATTAATCAAAATACCCTACGAAATACAGTCACTTGGTATTTCAGTTTGAAAAATGTTGTTGCAGCCAATCAAAGTATTATTGCCTTTATTAATAAATTATTACTGCCAGATATTTTTATTCAGCATAAAATCGATAAACATTCTTCGAGTGATGGTAGAAAAGTCAATGTGGCTGTTAATTGTTTACTTGCAAATAAATCTTTCAAGTATTTTGGCAAGGACAGTGGTGTTAGCATTTATACCTTTATTGATGAGCGCCAAATGCTGTTCTATTCTACTGTTATTAGCGCATCTGAGCGTGAGGCAGCTTATGTTATTGATGGATTAAATAACAACGATGTCACTAAAATGGATATTCACTCAACCGACTCACACGGTTATACGGAGTTGATATTTGCTGCAATGCATTTCTTTGAAACCGCATTTGCCCCACGGCTAAAAAATATTGGAAAACAAAAAATATACGCATTTTCTGCCAAAGAAACGTATGAGAAGAA
>Ga0351890_10036_pt1 | contig 52398 bp, 47 predicted proteins | sample TotcelFGM3001M15_FD_206743 | JGI IMG/M metagenome (GOLD analysis project Ga0351890, IMG submission 206743) | Enriched cells from coal bed in the Powder River Basin, Montana, United States - Total cells FGM rep3 HSBNCT.FGM.300.1.M15 ...
TCGGCAGCCGGGCGATCTACCTTAAAGGTCAGGGGAAGAGCGGACAAAATCTCCTGGGCAGGCCCCGGGCGCCGCCGGGAGAAGCCGTTACAGCAATCTGGCCCCCAATTCGGCGATCCCGGATCTCTCGCCCTTGACCAGGGTGATGTGCCCGGAGATTTCTTCCGCCTTGATCTTCTCCACCAGGTAGCTGAGGCCGTTGGAAGAGGCGTCCAGATAGGGATGATCGATCTGCTCGGGGTCGCCGGTGAAGATGATCTTGCTGCCTCGGCCCACCCGGGTGAGAATGGTCTTGATCACATGCGGGCTCAGGTTTTGACTCTCATCGCAGATGATGAACTGTTTCGGGATGCTCCGGCCCCGGATATAGGTCAGGGCCTCCAGTTCGATCTTGCCGTTGGCGATCAGATAATCGATGCAGCCGTTGGGTTGAATATGCTCGTTGCACAGGTATTCCAGGTTGTCGTAAATGGGCTGCATCCAGGGCCTGATCTTGTCTTCCTTGTCGCCCGGCAGGTAGCCGAGATCATTGCCCAGGGGCACGATGGGCCGGGTGATGAGGATGCGATTATAGCGGCCGCCGCCTTCCAGGACCTTTTCCAGGCCGGCCGCCAGGGCCATGATGGTCTTGCCGGTGCCGGCCTTGCCCACCAGGGTCACCACCTGGATAGTCTCATCCAGCAGCAGATCCAAAGCGAACTTCTGTTCCTTGTTCAACGCCTTGATGCCATAAACCGCCTTGCCGTCGGGCGTCAGCTTATGCAGCCGGTGGTGAAAGTATCGGCCCAACGCCGATTTTGACGGCGATTCGCCCAATTTGAGGATACAGAACTGGTGGGGATGAAGATCGGCGGCCGGGTAATCCAGATACCCCTCCCGGTAAAACCGGTCGATTTCTTGCACGGAAAGGTAAATCTCGGCGACGCCGCTGTATAATTGATGGTAATCTACCTTGTCGCTGTAAAAATCCTCGGCGGCCAACCCCAGGACATCAGCCTTGATGCGCAGATTTAAATCCTTGGTGACCAGAATAACGGGGGTCTGGCCGTGGTTCATGTGAGCATAGGCTAACGCCAAGATCCGGTTGTCAGTGGTATTTAAATCAATGCCATAGGGATGATTGTCCGGATGATTGCCGTTGATTTCAATGCGAACCGACCCGCCGCTGGCCAGTTCCACTCCTTCTGACAACCGGCCCCGCATTCTCAATTCGTCCAATCTTCTGGAAACTTCCCGGGCATTTCTGCCAACTTCGTCACTTCTTCTTTTAATACGGTCTAATTCTTCTATTACCGATAGGGGCAAAACTATGGCATTATCCTCAAAAGAAAACAACGATTCAGGGTCATGCAATAAAACATTGGTATCTAAGATATAAGTTTTTCTCATGAACTTTTATCCTTTAGTTACATTTAACGGATAACTCCAAAATCAGCCGGAAAATTGCTGTGCGGTTAATAACATCGTTCGGTTGGAGTTCACGGCTTGCTGTTTCTCAGTATGCCACAAACAGTCGGTTTTGGGAAGTGATTTTCCCCGTGGAGTGTCCCGGGCCGGATACCCTCCTGTCGGCATTGAGCAACATTAACCATATACTAACCAAACGGACATTAACTGCTAACATTGTCTGGTTCTCAACGCCTGAAAGAGAATATCTTCAGTCGCACCACGCCGCCGGCCCCGGGCCCGGATGCTCCTTGAGAAATGGGCCGGCCTCAGGTAAAATTCGGCCCCAAGCGTTTCCGGGCTGCATCGATAAAGTTGACAAAATCCCGGCGTGAACCGATTATCATCCCAGGATGCATTTTTTCCAATTCGCTCCGCAGGCAGGGGGAACGATCATGTATCGGCAGGAATACCGGCGCAAACTCACCACCCCGGATCAGGCGGTGGAGCCGATCAAAGACTCGGCCACCATCGTGCACGGCATGGCCAACGGCGAACCTCCGGCCCTCCTGGCCGCCATCGCCCGCCGGGTGCGGCAGGGGGACCTCAAGGACCTCCACATCTTCACCTTCCTGGCCATGGCCAACGCCGCCGCCACCATCCTGTCTCCCGACCTGGCGGGCCTGATTCACAACCATTGCTGGTTCGTCACCGGGGCAGAGCGGGACCAGGTGAGGACCGGCAAGCATCTGTTCGTCCCTAACCAGTTCCATCAGATCCCCCGGTTGATCCGGGATTTCATGGACGTGGACGTCACCGTCACCACCGTCTCCCCCATGGACCGGGCCGGCTTTTTCAGCTTCGGGACCGTCAATGATTTTATCACCACCGCGGCCCGGCACTGCCGGCGGCTGATCGTGGAAGTCAACCGCCACATGCCCCGGGTCTTCGGGGATTCCCTGCTCCACGTCTCCGAGGTGGACGCCATCGTGGAATATGACGCCCCCCTGGCGGAGCTCATCCCCGCCGCGCCCAAGCCCGAGGCCGAGATCATCGGTAAACACATTGCCGCCATGGTGCCGGACGGGGCCACGATTCAGCTGGGCCTGGGCGGCATCCCCAACGCCGTCTGCCTCTATCTGGAGGGGCATAAGGACCTGGGGATTCACTCGGAGCTGATGTGCCCGGGTATGGTGCACCTGATCAAAAAGGGGGTGATCACCGGCCGCCGGAAAAACCGCCATCCCCGCAAGCACGTCTTCACCAACGCCCTGGGCGACCGGGAGTTGTACGAATTCATCCATGACAACCCCAGCATGGAGAGCTACCCCGTCTCCTACACCAACGACCCCGCGGTCATCGCCGCCAACGACAACATGATCTCCATCAACTCCACCCTGGAGGTGGACCTGCTGGGGCAGTGCAATTCGGAGTATCTGGGGGGCTTCGAATTCAGCGGCACCGGCGGCCAACTGGATTATGTGCGGGGGGCCTTCAATTCAAATGGGGGCAAATCCATCATCGCCTTTTATTCCACTACCCACCAAGGCGAGGTCTCCCGGGTGGTACCCCGTTTCGCGGCCGGCACGGTGACCACCACGCCCCGGATGGATACCCATTGGCTGGTCACCGAGTACGGGGCGGTCAATTTGATGGGCAAATCTACCTGCGAGCGGGCCAATGAGATCGTCAAACTGGCCCATCCCAAGTTTCGGGACAGCCTGATGGAGGAAGCCCGGAAGATGTGTCTGGCGTGAGTCCGGGACGCCTTATAGCGTTTGCGAAAAGTATTTTCCGATCGCGGCATCATAGGGGGGGTAGGGGGGATTATAAGGGGTCCCTGAGCGGAAAATACTTTTATAATGGCTATAAATATCCGGTTGATTGCGATTTTTTATGGAAATAGCTCGGTGGGGTGACCCAGCGGGGCGGGGATGTGGCCAGGCGGCTAAACCGGGATGGGAAGATCGTAACGGCGGGGACGGGTAGGCAGCGGCGGGGCCGGAACTGCGCCGGCCCCCCGGGACACCCTTACCACTTGGCGTCGAAAATACTGGTAACCTTGGAGAGAATGCCTTTGGGCTGGTCCTGGGCGGCCAGAAGTTCCTGGCATTCCTGGATGCGTCCCTGGGCTTCGGCATTCTTGGGGAACTCGGGGTATTCCTGCGTGAGGGCCTGATAGCGGTCGATGGCGGCCTGGTAGCGTTTGGTCCTATAGTAGAACTCGGCCACATAAAATTCATGTTCCGCCAGGTCCTTGCGGCAGCGGGCCAGATAAAAATCCGCCTTGGTGATGTATTCGCTGTCGGGGTATTTTTGCTTGAGCCGCTTGAATTCGTCTATGGCCTTCAGGGTATACGTCTGGTCCCGGTCGATGGTGGAGCGCTGGCGGTAGAAACTCTGGCCTTCCCGGAAGATGCAATAAGGCACGGCCTTGTTGGTGGGATGGAGTTTTTCGAATTCCCGGTAGGCCTGGAAGGCTTCGTCGTACTTCTTTTTAAAGAAATAGGCATCCGCCACCTTGAGCTGGGCTATGAGGGCCTGTTCGCTGTAAGGGTAGCGATCCCGCACCTTTTCGAAGGTCTCGATGGCGTCATCGTAGTTCTTCTTTTTCAGATCCTTGATGCCTTTCTCGGCTAAAACCTCCGGAGGCCTATCGTCAGTTTTATCCTTACCCAAACCCACCCAGCCCTTGACCGTGGAGCAACCCAGGGTGAAGGCAAGGAGAACCAGGGGCAGAAGGATTTTGGCAAAGGTTTTGTGTTTCATAATTCACCCGTTCTTGAGGGTTTCAAGGTATCTTTCCACGGCGATGGCGGCAACGGTGCCGTCACCCACGGCGGTGGAAATCTGCCTCTCCCATTTGGAGCGCACATCCCCGGCGGCAAAGATGCCCGGGATGTGGACCTCCATGGCCGGACCGGTAAGGATGAAGCCCCATTTGTCCAGGCGCAGCAGGTCGCCGAGCCAGGCGGTGTTGGGCACCATGCCGATGGCGATAAAGGCCCCCGTAACCGGCAGGGTGGCGCGCTCCCCGGTCTTGACGTTGCGCAATTCCAGGGCTTCCAGTGCGGCTTCGCCTTTGAATTCGGTGACCACGGTGTCCAGATAAACCTGCACCTTGGCTATCGCAAAGACGCGTTCCTGCAAGTATTTGCAGCCCCGAAACTGATCCCGGCGGTGGATCAGGTGGATTTTTTTGGCAAAGCGTTCCAGGAAAAGGATTTCGGTGAGGGCGTTGTCACCCCCGCCCACCATGGCGATTTCCTCATCTTTAAAAAAGGCGCCGTCGCAGGTGGCGCAGAAGCTGACCCCACGGCCGGCGAGCTTGTCTTCTCCCGGTACCCCCAACCGCCGGTAGCTGGCCCCCGCGGCAATGATAACGGCGCCCGCGGTGAGTTGGCCATCCGGAAGGACCACCGTGTGCGCCGGTTTGCCGGGTTTCAGCTCCAGGACTTCCTGGTTGCGGATTTCCAGGCCGAAGCGCTCCGCCTGCTTGCGCATCCGGTCACTGAGCTCGTAGCCGCTAATCCCTTCCGGGAAGCCGGGGTAGTTCTCCACTAGATCGGTGCCCATCATCTGCCCGCCGTGGGTGAGCTTTTCCAGGAGCAGGGTCTTGAGACGGGCCCGCCCGGCATAAATACCGGCGGTCAGCCCGCCTGGGCCACCGCCAATAATGATGAGGTCATAATCCCACTTAGGCATGCCGGACCGGTGTTTAAAGGGCTTTCTTTAAGGCGTTTTCAATGATGGAACGGGAGACGGCGCCGGTGATCTGCTCCACCACCTGGCCCCCTTTGAAAATAATCAGGGTCGGGATGGCCCGGATGCCATACTTGGCCGGCGTCTTGGCGTTTTCATCCACGTTCATCTTGGCCACTTTGACCTTGCCCTGGTAATCCCGGGCCAGCTCTTCCACCACCGGACCGATAGCCCGGCAGGGGCCGCACCACGCCGCCCAAAAATCCACCAGGGCTGGAATATCGGACTTCAGGATTTCCTGTTCGAAATCAGCGTCGCTTACCTGAAGAGGTTCAGCCATACTTTTCCTCCTAAGATAAAATAGGACTAATTGCGCTAGTATTATCTTTTTTGAGGGCTTTTTGTCAATGAGTTTTCCGGGGCCTGAACCGCCAAGGCGCCCCTAAACGGGTCCGGCGTCTATCGGGGGACCTTCCGGAAAATGGCCGGGCCGGATTGCAGTTTTTCCTGCCCATGAAAAATTCCCGTAGGGGCGGTTCGCGAACCGCCCCACCAACTTTTTCATGCTTTGCGGGTGGTCTTAAGGAACGGTCCTGAAAAGTTCCTGAAGATATGTAGGACAGCCGCCCCCGGCTGTCATGGCACAGGCTGAAAAGCCTGTGCCACCAAAAGCCGCAGCCTTATGTTCAACTGCTTAGGAACCAGAAACCAGATTACTCGATATAGTTGTTCTTATTCTTATCGTCTGACCCTCCCCCAAAAAAGATGAGCCTGACAACCTTGCCTAACAAGGCGATTCCTAAAATAACCGCCACGATCACCGCAACTACAACCGCCAGGTAAACACTCACCTTAAAGAGAAGTACCAGTACGGGAACCACAAATACGGCTACAACTATTACCAGGCATCCCGTGATAAAATCTTTCGGCCCCAGCTTATTGGTTCCATTTGCCATGGTATTTCTCCCAACAGGTCAGTTGCAGGGGCGGACCTATATGTCCGCCTTATCAAGGGGCCGCAACCACCCACCCACTTGCCTGGTTATTTTCCCAGGCCGCCTCAGCGCGCCTCCAGCCCCAAGGCCCGGCGCTTGCCCTCCACGTGCTTAATGATTAGGTCCGCGGCCTTGGCGGGGTCCGGCTCCACTGCGAAGGTGGCGCCCAAATGCGTCTCCAGGCCGTTGAGCAACAGGTCGGTGACCGCGGCGCTCCCCAGAACCGGGGGCATCACCCCCAGCACCGTGTAGATGCCGCTGGCCACGGCATAGCAGGCGATGGTGGCCGCCTTCTCGGAGTACCACTCGGGCGCGGCCGCGGCCAGGGGCAGTTGATCCAGATCCACCCCCAGGGCATTGGCCAGGACCGCGGCCAGATTGACGATACGGGTGTTGTCGACGCAGGAGCCCATGTGCAGGACCGGCGGGATACCCAGGGCCTGGCAGACCGCCTTCAGGCCCGGCCCGGCGAGTTCGGCGGCCTCCGGCCGCTTGAAGCCCGCCTTGGCGTGGGCCACCGCGGCGCAGCCGGTGTCCACCACCAGGATGTCATTTTCGATGAGCTTGCGGGTAAGGGTGGTATGGCCGTAGTCGTGCACCACCTTGGGGTTGTTGCAGCCCACCACGCCCACCGCGCCCCTGATCTGGCCCGTCTTGATGGCGTTTAACAGGGGCTCCCAGGTGCCGCCCAGGGCCTGCTCAATGACTTCCACCGAAAAACCGCTCACCTGGGACACCGGGGCGCCGGGGATGAGCACCCGCTCCGGCCGGCGCCGGGCGAAATTCTCCACGGCCTGGGCCACCAAGTCCCGGCCCAGCGCCGCCCCATTTTCCGGGCTGAAGGGCAGGTGGGTGGCGCCCTTAAACTTGGCCTTGGGGGAGGTGCTGAAGAACTTCGTGTGATAGCAGGCGGCCAGATCGCCCAAAGACGGCATGATGCACTGGTAGTCCACCACCATGGCCTCCACCGCCCCGGTAATCAGGGCCAATTCCTGGACCAGGTGGTTGCCGACCATGGGGATGCCCTGACGCATGAGCACCTCGTTGCCGGTGCAGCACAGGCCGACCAGATTGATGCCTTTGGCCCCCAGTGCCTGGGCCCGGGCCAGCAAGTCCGGGTCCTGGGCGGCCCGGGCCACCATCTCGGAGACCAGGGGGGAGTGCCCGTGGAGGATGAGGTTCACCCGGTCCCCTTGCAAGACTGCCAGGTTGACCTGGGAGGAAACCGGTTTCGGCGTCCCGAACAGGACGTCGGAAATCTCTGTAGCGATCATGGACCCGCCCCAGCCGTCCGCCAGGGCGCACCGTATGGCCTGGACCAGGAGGCTGACGGCGTCGTTGTCCACCCCCATGTGGGTGCGGTGCATCATTTCGGTGACTTCCCAGTCCACCCCCCGGGGATCGATGCCCAGGTTGCGCCATTTCTCCAGCCGGGCGGCGGGCAGGCGCCGGGTAAAGGTGAGGTAGCCTTTCTTGATGCCGTATTCCTCCATCATGGCCAGGGCCAGTTCCTTGGCCTTGGACAGGGGCGGGAGGTCACCGGCAACCCCGAACTCCGCGGCCAGGCGGTCCAGCTTGGCTTGATCGGCGATGCCGAAGCCCGGGGCGGTCCCTTCACCCACGGCGAGGAGCGTTTCCAGCAAGTCCCGGCCGTGATCGGAGTGGCTTGCGGCCCCGGCGGCTATCATTCGGGCCAGGTTCCGGGCCACCATGATGTCGGCATCGGCGCCGCAGACGCCCCGTTGGGGGCCGTCCCCGAACGGGTCGATGCGGCAGGGGCCCATGACGCAGATGCGGCAGGAAAGCCCCAACTCGCAGAAACCGCACTGCGGTTGCTGCGCGGCAAAACGCTCCCAGACGGTTTCCAGACCCTCTGCTTGGGCCTTGTCTTTCAAGGCCAGGACGTCGGGGTGGATGGATACGGGTTTATCAGAGGAGGATGAGAAATCCATTATTTTCTCCTTCTTCAGAAACCAATTTAATATACTGTCTTAAATATTATATTTAAGAAAGATGTGTATCAAGTTCCTCTGTAGGTTCCTCTGTAGGTCGCCAATTCAAATTAATTGTTTGAACTTCATGCTTTTCTCTTCGAGATACGCCGAATGGAGCACTAACACCCTCGGTAGCACCTTTATGCAGTGCAATGATTTGGTATTTGTATGGCTTTTTTCCTACCCACCTGTAAAAAACATATCTTCCACCGGTTTCTAACCCATCCAACCTACTTAACTCAGTCTTATCATCCCCTTCTATCTTATATAAAATAACCTGAGTTCCTAACTTAGCAGGTGACCCATCAATATTGATTTGACCACCTATAGTAGCTTGATACTTTTTAGTTATCATAATAAATATACTGGCGATTATGCAGTAAACAGCAGTAGGTATTGCCCCGGCAGCTATAGTTAAATAGTCGATTCCTTTTGATAGTCTGATGGTATAATACAGACATATAAATATAATAATCATTGATATTATTGATATAACTACAAACCATAATACCCTCCTTTCCCTCCACGCCTGCTTCGTTAGCAAAACCATCAACATAGCTACCAAAAAACCGGTTATAATTCTTGCATTATCATAACCTGATTTCATTGGATTTGGGAATACAATCCATATTTTACTCACACTTTCTTTTACTGCATTAGATGAGGTTAATAAATATGTCAATTCATCAATTTTTGATAAGCAAAAAGGACGAAAGCTAATCTCAGTTTCATCATATTTTTGGGGGAGCTTAATGATAATATCAAATGATGATTTGGAAATGCTTAAATTTAATAATTCACGTTCGGCCAAAGACATATATGGGAAGGAAATGTCAAATTCTAATTTGGCTTTGCCTTCGTGGGTTTCTACTACCGCAGTTAAGTGCTCTAATTTAAAGTTAATATTGGATATTGATGTAGGCGATATTACCCCCAATAATGTATATCCATGACCAATACTAAGGACTGAAATTTTTATGTCGCTTGATGACAATATTCTACTCTTGGTAAAATTAAAACTAAATGGAATTGCAACTATAGAGAAGCCAAATTTATTAGTTGATAATTGATTTGGTGCTGCCAGGATAGGCTTTACAAATTTAAATTCTGCAGATATTATTCCTTGATCATTAATGGAAAGAACAATATTACTATACATTGTTGATGATTGTTGAGCACAGGCTGGCCCTTTGGGTATTAATAATATCTGAATTAATAAAAGTGCCAGGATTACGCTATATTTCAAAACAATCTCCATCTAAATGGAGAAAAGCTGTAAGCTAACAATAGTCCAAATGATATAAATTGCATAGATACTAATAACTCAACAAATAATTCAATACGTCTCAATCGCTTAAGCATAAAAATACCTACTTGATATTGTTCAAATATTGCACGGTATTCAATATCTTCGTAATTAAACATTGGATCAGGCTCAAAACTCAATAACTTATGAGACAAGGCATAATTGAATGACCACCAAGTAACCCAAGACCAAGCATTTAATATTGCAACAATCGGCCCAATCATAAGAATATGCCTAGGGATATCTCCCCTATAAATAATGTTTATTATAACAAAAAATGAAAAAAGCATAATGGTAGAGGCAATTAATTCTATCAATGTTTTTATTTTAGAATATCTTATCTCTTTTTGGAGAGCTTCGTTCTGTATTAATACTAATCTTACTGAAATATTCTTTTCCATCGGACCATAGCTCCTTATTGATTACTTCATTCTCACAGTTCGTGAGTATAAATTTTAATAACCCCTATGATTCTGCGATCTACGATTCTAAGTGAAACCCTCTTTAATGATTATTAATAAATGTGCAAAACACCATACAATATTTTGGTCAAAAAAAAAAGCCCGATCCTGTTGGACCGGGTTTTTCAACCGGCGGCGGGCACTGAGACCCGCCCTACCGTCGTATTCTTGTGTGGCGAGCGAAGACGCCGCCGGAACCCGCCTCGGCCCGCCCGGTCAGTTTTCCAGGGAACGCCCTTTGGTATGGAGGCGCTGCCACTCTATCAGTTTGGCGCGCAACGCGGCATCGTAGCTGCCCGGCAGGCGCTGGGCTTGCAGCCGTAAGGTTTTCTGCGCCGCCCCGTCCCAATCAGGATGTAAGAAATAAACCCCGCCCGGCTCCAGGGTCAGGGCGGCCTGGTCTTTGACGTACTGCTGGCCCCAGGGTCCCATAAGTTTTAAACTGGCCATGACCTGCCGGGAGCCGGGCTGGACTTCGCAGACGTAGCTGGGAGTAATATCCAGGCACCGGCCCTGATAAAGCCGGCGGCCGTCCAGCCCGTCGATGGAGAGCTGATAAAAGTCCGAGGCATAGGCAGGCTGTTCCGGCGCCCAGGGCAGTCCCTGGTTGATCTTAGACGCAGCTTCAGGGAACAGCGCCGCAACAATCGCGGGGTCGGCAATCAGTAAGGCCATGTCGGCCGGGGGCAGACTCTTTTGCTCGACATCACGGTAGATATAGAGCCTTTTGGTGCAGAGATTATCCAGGCATCCAGCCAGCAAGCCTGCCGCCGCCATAAGCGCCAGGAGCGAGAGAACCACCGATTTCCTGAAACCGAATGAGACTTTCATGGTGCTTTCCTCCAAGGAAGGGGCATCAGGCCGGATAATGCCCAAGATAGGGAAGTATGGGGCCTTTGGCGGGCGGGACGCCCGCCCTACGACTTTTCTTTGATAGGTTGTAGGTCTGATTGAATTCCACCATACTACAATTCGCTCCATAAAAAAAGCCCGGTCCACTGGGACCGGGCTTGAGACGCTTAGCAGATTGAATCCTTGTTGAGACCTCTGCGAAAGTCTCTATTGCTATTCTTTCTCATCAAAATGTGGCGTAGGCGCCCTCGCCCTCGCCTAGATAAAGTATGGACAGCCGAGGGCGGCTATCCTACATGAGACTTTCGTAGAGGTCTCTTGTTTCTATCCGCAGCGCGTTTCGCTTGCGCCTGCCGCGCCCCTAAGAAATGGTTTCCACGTCGCCGAACTGGATAATTCTCTGATCCGCGGTCACCAGCGGCATCCCCAACACCCGGGAGGTGGCCACGATGATCTGGTCGGCGGGGTCCCGGTGGAACCCCTTCAGGCTGGTGCTTTCTACGGCGATTTCCGGGGTCAATTCGGCGATGCGGATATGATTTTCGTTCAAGGAGCGGCGTATCCAACTCAGGGTGGGAATGGTGAAGCCCAAGCGCCCCAGTTCCACCAACTTGGCCAGTTCCCAGCCGGAGATGGCTGAAATCCAGCGGACCCCGCCGTTTAAGGACCTTTGGGCCGGGGCGGAAAGGGAGTGCAGATCGCCGATGCTCAGCCAAATCCAGACGTGGGTGTCCAGGAGAACCGGCTTCATCGCAGAGCTTCCCAGTCCTCTGGGGCCACCGGCGACATAATATCTCCCATGAACGCCACCGTATCTTTCAGGGGAACGGGCTCAGTTCCCTCTTCATAGGGGATCAACTCGGCGATGGGCTTACCTCGCTTGGTAATGATGACTCCCTGCTTCGTCTTTGCCACCTCTTCCACCACCGCCAGGCAGATGGCTTTGAATTTCGATACCGATAATGTGTCCATGGCAGTTTTCCCGATAATTGATTATGGTCAATTGACTATGGTCATTATATATTTTTTGGCATCATAGTCAACCTGACCGCATAAAAAAAGCCCGGTCCTTTCGGACCGGGCTTTTCAAGGTGGCGGGCGGGACGCCCGCCCTACCCTGTACTAATAGATGCCTTAATCCGCCTCCACCTTGGGGCGGGGCAGGAGGCCGGCGGCCTCGACGATCTCCGGAACGTGGTCTTCCCATTCGATGGCCATGAGGTGGATGCCGGCGATGCCCTTCATGGCCAGGCACTCGTGGATCTGCTCCACCGCAATCTTGATGCCTTCCGCGGCCACCTTGTCCTTGGGGACACCCTTGAGGCGGGCGATGTAGGAGTCGGGCACGTCCAGGCCGGGGACGAATTTTTTCATATAGTTCGCCATACCCACGGATTTCAGCGGGGTGATGCCGGCCATGATGTAGCACTTCTCCGTCAGGCCCATGTCGTTGGCCATGTCCATAAACGACTTGAAGCGCTCCATGTTATAGATGCACTGGGTCTGGATGAACTGGACCCCGGCGTTGATCTTCTTGCCCATGCGCACTACCCGGAACTCCTGGGGGTCGGCGAAGGGGTTGGCCGCGGCGCCGATGAACATCCGGGGCCGGCCCTGGAGTTCGGTGCCGCTGATCATCTTGCCCTCATCCCGCATGGTCTTCAAGGCGTGGGCCAGCATGACGGAGTCCAGGTCATGGACGTTCTTGGCCTGGGGATGATCGCCGAAGGACTGGTGGTCGCCGGTGAGGCACAGCAGGTTTTTGATTCCCAGGGCGGCGGCGCCCAGGATGTTGCTCTGGAGGGCGATGCGGTTCATGTCCCGGGTGACCATCTGCATCACCGGCTCGAGGTCCATATCCAGGAGAATCCTGGCGGCGGCCATGGAGCAGAAGCGCACCACCGCGGTCTGATTGTCGGTGAGGTTGACCGCGTCAACGTAACCTTTCAGAAAATTTGCCTTGTGCCGGAAATGTTCGACGTCGCAGCCCCGGGGCGGCCCGCATTCACCGGTGAGGGCCTTCTGGCCGCTCCTGAAGATTTTTTCCAGTTTGCTCCCCGCGGAGTATTCGGCGGTCATTGTTTCAATTCCTCCCGTATCGTGGTGCGTAACCCGCCGTCGCGGCTGGTAGACCAATTTTTATAGAGCTGAACCTCGGTGAGCTTGTGCAGCTCCCCGAGATTTTTGAGGCGGTCATAAATGAGTTGCCAGATGCAGGGGATGGAGCCTTTGCCCACTTCACAGATGCCCTGGGAAGAGCCGCCGCAGGGGCCGTTCATCAGCTGCTTGGCGCAACGGGTGACGGGGCACAAGCCGCCGAAATTCCCGATGATACAGTTGCCGCAGGCCTGGCAAAACTCCTTCCAGACGCCATGCTCCGTAGCCCCGCCGATGCTGGTGGTGTTGAGCCCCGGGAAGACCCGGAGATAGGGGTAGCGGGCGGCGACATACTGGGGCCCCACACTGCAGGCGATGGAGACCACGGCATCGACGCCGTCCACCAGGTCATCCAACGGCTCGATGTATTCGGGATCGCACTGCCGTTCGCAGGTATATTCGGTTACTTCCAGTTCGTTGCCGGCGGCCTTGCGAGCGATCCGGAGTTCCGAGGCCAGGATGGCCACCTCTTTCTCCCCGCCCGCGCAACAAACGGTTACGCAGCCTTTGCAGCCGGCCACCACGATTTTTTTGAAATCCTTGACCATATCCAGGATTTCCGCCAGGGGTTTTGATTCTGCTATGACCACCGCGTTCCTCCTCTTCCATTGATCCAGAGCAAAAAAATTCTACTTTCCCCTCGCTTTTCTCTCAAAGCAAGGTCCCCGGGACTCTGATTTCCCTGTGGGGCCTGGGGGTACGGTAATTTCTGCAGGGCCCGTTTTAGAACATATGCCCGGAAAGGCGCACTGGCAAGACTTGTACAACTATTCACGTAATTCTATGGCTAAACCAGGGGCGTTGTCAAATATAAAAACCAGAGGAATTTTACGCTAAGAGGTTTTTAGCGTTAAAAATTGATTGACAAATGCACTTGAGGTCTATTAAATGGGAGACTATGTGAAAAAAAGTATGAGCTCTGACTGGACCCGGTTCCGGGACCTTAAGGCCAGAGCCTGCTTTTCCGTCACCCGGGCCGTCTGGTGATGCCCATTACCTAGTCGATAATTACCATACACTTAAGGAGGCAGTTTTTATGGCGAAGTATGATCCGGTTAAACAGGCTGACTGGCAGATTGCTGAGATTGCCGAAGCGGAGATGATCCCATTTGAAGCGATGTGCGACAAGCTGCAAATCCCCAAAGACGAGCGCATCCCTTATGGCCAGAAGATCGGCCGCGTTGACTACATGAAGTGCCTGGAGCGGAATAAAAACAAACCCGATGGCAAGTACATCGAAGTCACCGCCATCACCCCCACTCCCCTGGGAGAAGGCAAATCCACCACCTCCATGGGCCTCATCGAAGGCCTGGGCAAACGGGGCGTGAACGTGGGCGGCTGTATCCGCCAGCCTTCCGGCGGCCCCACCATGAACGTCAAGGGCACCGCAGCCGGCGGCGGCATCTCGCTGCTGATCCCCATGACCGAGTTCTCCCTGGGCCTCACCGGCGACATCAACAACATCATGAACGCCCATAACCTGGCCATGGTGGCGTTGACCTCCCGGATGCAGCATGAATTCAACTATGACGACGCCCAACTGGCCAAGCGGAAACTGGTTCGCCTGGGGATTAACCCCCGGAACCTCGAGATGGGCTGGATCCTGGACTTCTGCGCCCAGTCCCTGCGCAACATCATCATCGGCATGGGCGGCAAGATGGACGGCTTCATGTGCCAGTCCAAGTTCGGCATCGCGGTGTCCTCGGAAGTCATGGCCATCCTGTCCATCTTCAACGGCCTGGATGACTTCAAGAAACGCCTGAACGAAATCGTAGTGGCTTACAACATGAAGGGCGACCCCGTCACCACCGGCGACCTGGAAGTGGGCAACGCCATGATGGCCTGGATGCTGCCCTCCATCAACCCCACCCTGATGCAGACCGTGGAAGGCCAGCCCTGTTTCGTGCACGCCGGCCCCTTCGCCAACATCGCCGTGGGCCAGTCGTCCATCGTCGCCGACCAGATCGGCCTGAAGATGTTCGACTACCACATCACTGAGTCCGGTTTCGGCGCTGACATCGGCTTTGAGAAGTTCTGGAACGTCAAATCACGGTTCAGCGGCCTCGTTCCCAACGTGAGCGTGCTCACCGCTACCGTCCGGGGACTGAAGCACCACGGGGTCAAGGCTGGCGCCCTGCCATGTCCTCCGGGCCGGCCCGTCCCCAAAGAGTACTTCTCGGCCTCGAAAGAGACCATGAAATGGTTGGAAGAGGGCGTGCAGAATGCGGTGCACCATGTCAAGACCATCAAAAAAGCCGGCATCAACCCGGTGGTCTGCATCAACTCCTTCCACTTCGACACCCCCGAAGAACACGATGTCATTCGCCGGGCCTGTGAGGCCGCCGGCGCCCGGGTGGCGGTGTCCAAGCACTGGCAGTTCGGCGGCGAAGGCGCCCTGGAATTCGCCGATGCGGTTATGGATGCCTGCAAAGAGAAGAACGACTTCAAATTCCTCTATCCCAACGAGCTGCCCCTGCGCAAACGCGTAGAGCTGATCGCCAAGGAAGTGTACGGCGCCGACGGTGTGGACTTCGCCCCCGAAGCCAATGCCAAGGCCGAGCGCTTCGAGAAGGATCCGAAGTTTAACGAATACGCCACCATGATGGTGAAGACGCACCTGTCCCTGACTGCCGATCCCACGATCAAAGGCACCCCCAAGGGCTGGCGGCTGCCCGTGCGCGACTTCCTGATCTACGGCGGCGCCAAGTTCATCTGCCCGGTCTGCGGCGCCATCTCCCTGATGCCCGGCACCGGTTCCGACCCGGCTTACCGCCGCGTCGACGTGGATGTCAAGTCCGGCAAAGTGACCGGCCTGTTCTAAATAAAGCGTAGGGTGCGCCCCGCGCACCAGACCTGAATCATCAACCGGCTTCCCCGGGTCAGCGCCTGGGGAAGCCGGTTTTTTTTAGAGAAAACCTATGAGTACCCCGCCCTCCAGTTCATCGATAAACTGGTGTTTCTATGTTTGACAGAGTTACAGAATGTAGTTACAATATTTTATGCTGGTGGAATGGGATGAAGGAAAAAGCCGGGCCGATCTCCAGAAGCATGGTCTCTCTTTTGACGACGCCGGGCAAGTTTTGGCCGGAGACACCATCACCATCCCCGATGAGCGCTATGATTATGGGGAAGATCGCTTCATTACCTTGGGAAGATTGTCGGGCCGGGTAGTGGTTGTGGTGCATGTCGCCAGGGGTGAGCACACCCGAATAATTTCTATGAGGAAAGCCAATGCAAGGGAGCAAGAAATCTATCAAAAGCGACTTAACCAGGATTGATGCCCTGAAAGATGCGGATATCGACTATTCCGAGATTCCTGATCTAAGCACTTTGGGGGAAGAGTTCTGGTCTAAAGCGGTGGTCAAGCGGGCGGAGCCCAAGGCCCAGGTCACTATCCGGGTAGATCGGGAAGTGCTGGATTGGTTCAGGGCTCAAGGTAAGGGCTATCAAGGCCGGATGAACGCAGTACTGCGGGCCTATAAGGAAGCGAAGAGCCGGGCTTAGGGCCGTAGGGTGCGTCTCACGCACCAGTAATGATCCCTGAGACCCACAACCACTGTTACCTACAGACCTTGACATAACTTAGGAAACCGGCAAAAATTATGTCATGGTTATGTAGTCTCGGGACGTCCTGGAAATAACCGCGTCATGGGCACCCGACCATACCCTCAAGGAGTTGCTATGGCCGGCTATACTTTGGTCTATTGGCAGGATGGCGATTGGCTCGTGGGCCGCTTGCGGGAACGTCCGGATGTTTTTTCCCAGGGCAGGTCCTTGCAGGACTTGGAAGACAATATCAAAGAAGCCCTGGCTCTCATGGAAGCCACCGACTTCCATGACCTGCCGCCGAACTACCGGGTAAAGGAACTGCTGATTGAAACGGGTTGACTGGCGTGTTCCTGGGACAACCCGGCTCAGGGCCGGTTCACCCCCCACAGGCTGAACGCCTGTGCCACCGAGTTAACCAACTTTGCCAGGCTGAAGTCCCGCTTATCCACCCCGCCCAAAACCCAAAACCGAAAACCGAAAACAGAAAACCCGCATTTGTGATATTTATCACTTGCGTCTTTCCCTCCGGTCGTGGTAATAAACAAACGATATAAAAGTAGCACAGGCAGGTTCAGAATCAGGGGAAGACCAAGCGGGGCTTTGCCCAGCCCGTCCGGTTGATAATTTGAGTACCCACAATAAAGAAATAACGGCAAAAAGGACTGGATCATGAGGATTAATACGCTGGACGACTTACAGGCGGTCAAAGCGGAGGGGGTAAAGCTCACTTACCCCGAGAAAATTAAAATCATGGTAGGGATGGCCACCTGCGGCATTTCCGCGGGCGGCGATAAAGTTTACCAGGCCCTGGCCAAGAAAATTGCCGAGCTGGGAATGGACGTGGCCCTGGAAATGACCGGCTGCATCGGTTTTTGCCAGCGGGAACCCCTGGTGGATGTGATCTATCCTCACAAAGTGCGCCTCTCTTATCAGGCCATGAATGTGGAGAAGGCGGAGGCCCTGGTGGAGGCCATCAAGGCAGACCAGATCTATCCGGAGAACCTTCTCTGCCGGATCGATCAGGAAGACTTGGTGATTGATGGAAAAAAGATGGTTTACGCCAACCCCCAGCCGGTGGCCCTGCCGGTGGAAGTCCCCAAATATGAGGAAGTGCCCTTTTTCAAAAAGCAGGTGAAGATTGCTTTGCGGAATTGCGGTTACATTCATCCGGAGCGCATCGAGGAAGCCATCGGCCGGGGCGCCTATCAGGCCTTGTATAAGGCCTTGAAGGAGATGACTCCCAAAGAGGTGATTGACGTCGTCAAGGCTTCGGGGCTCCGGGGCCGGGGCGGCGGCGGCTTCCCCACCGGCCTCAAATGGGAATTCTGCTATAACAACGCCTCCGACATGAAATATGTCATCTGTAATGCCGACGAAGGCGACCCGGGGGCCTTTATGGACCGGGGCATCCTGGAAGGCGATCCCCACGCCCTTTTGGAGGGGATGGCCCTCGGCGGCTACGCGGTGGGGGCCCAAGAAGGCTATATTTACTGCCGGGCTGAATATCCCCTGGCTCTCAAGCGGTTAGAGATAGCCATTGAGCAAGCCGAAAAGAGCGGGCTTTTAGGAGATAATATTTTTGGCACGGATTTTTCCTTCCGGCTCAAGATCCGGGAGGGCGCCGGCGCCTTTGTGTGCGGCGAAGAAACCGCCTTGATCGCCTCCATTGAAGGGAGGGTGGGAGAACCCCGCCAGCGTCCCCCCTTCCCGGCCCAATCCGGCCTCTGGGGCAAACCTACGGTCATCAATAACGTCAAGACCTGGTCGCATGTGGCCCCCATTCTCGTCCGGGGAGCCAAATGGTATACGTCCTTCGGGACCGAAAAAAGCCCGGGCACCACGGTCTTTGCCCTGGTGGGCAAGGTCAATGACGCCGGACTGGTGGAAATCCCCCTGGGCACTACCCTTAGGGAAATGATCTTTGACATCGGCGGCGGCGTTTCCGGTACTAATTTCAAGGCCGTCCAGACGGGCGGGCCTTCCGGCGGGTGCATTCCGGCCCAATTCCTGGATACCCCGGTGGAGTATGAATCCCTGGGCGCTTTGGGGTCCATTATGGGTTCCGGCGGCATGATCGTCATGGATGACCGGGATTGCATGGTGAACGTGGCCAAATACTTTTTGGATTTCACCATGGAGGAGTCCTGCGGCAAATGCACTCCTTGCCGGGAAGGGACCTTGCGCCTCATGGAAATGCTGGAGGATATCACCAAGGGGGTAGGCACCCTGGAAGACATCGACCTATTGGTGGAGATGTCGGAAACCATCAAGGAGGCCTCCTTGTGCGGGCTGGGGCAAACCGCCCCCAACCCGGTCCTCACCACCATCAAATACTTCCGGGACGAATACGAGGCCCACATTACCCAGAAGAAATGTCCTGCCAAGGTCTGCAAACCGCTGATCACCTTCCGGGTGGATGAAGAGAAATGCAACGGCTGCGGGCGCTGCCGCCTGGTGTGCCCGGTGGAAGCTGTTGAGGGAGCCAAGAAAGAGCTCCACAAAATTCTCCAAGAAAAATGCATCAAATGCGGTACTTGTTTCGACCGTTGTAAGTTTGATGCCATAATTGTCGAATAAACGAGGCGCACGATGGTAAAACTAACGATCAACGACAAATTGGTTGAAGTTCCTGAGGGCACTACCATACTGCAAGCCGCCCGCCAGGAAGGCATAAAAATCCCCACCCTCTGTTATTACGAGGCGATCAAGCCGTATGGCGGCTGCCGCCTCTGCGTGGTTGAAGTCGCCGCCGGCCCTCGCACCAGCCTGACCGCTTCCTGTTCTTATCCCGTGGCCGAAGGGATTAAGGTGCAAACCGATACCCCCAAGGTGCTTAGGGCCCGGCGGTTGGTCATCGATCTTTTGTGGTCCCGGAGTCCGGACCTGCCCATTCTCAAGTCCATCGCCAACGATTTAGGGGTCATGGCACCCAGCTTTCCAGTGGGGGATAGCGAATGTATCCTCTGCGATCTTTGCACCCGGGTGTGCAATGAACTGGAGGGGTTGGGCGTCATCGGCATGCAGGGCCGGGGGTCCAAGCGTGAGGTCCTCACCCCCTTCGGGGAGCTGGCGGACGTCTGCCAGGAATGCGGGGCTTGCGGGTTTGTCTGCCCCACCGCCTGGATTCACGAAGTGGCCAAGATTCAAGCGCCTTGCACCTTGACCTGCCCGGCCGGGATCAATGTCCAGGGCTACGTGCAGTTGGTCAACCAGGGCAAGGATAAGGATGCGGTCAAGCTCATTATGGAGCGGCTGCCGCTGCCCGGGACCTTGGGGCGCATCTGTCCCCATCCCTGTGAAGAAGAGTGCCGGCGCCAGACCGTGGATCAGCCCGTGGCCATCTGTAACCTCAAGCGCTTTGCCGCCGACCAGGTGGATTTGAAAGAGTTGGGGCTGGAAAAGGCGGCGCCTCGCCCGGAGAAGGTGGCCATCGTCGGCGGCGGCCCCGCGGGTCTGTCCTGCGCCTACCACCTGGCCCGGGCGGGTTACAAACCCACCATCTTCGAAGCCTTGCCGGTGCTGGGGGGCATGCTGAAGGTGGGCATCCCGGACTATCGCCTCCCCCATAAAGTTTTACAGCAAGAGATCGACAACATCCTGAGCTTAGGCGTGGAAGTGAAGTACAACACCGCCATGGGCCGGGATTTCACCCTGGACAGCCTCAAAGGAGATGGCTTTCAGGCCGTGTTCCTGGGTATAGGCTGCCACGTGGGCATGAAGCTGGGGATCCCCGGCGAGGAAGCCGACGGAGTCATGCAGGGTGTCGATTTCCTCCGGAAGCACACCCTGAAAGAGCCTTTTAAGCTGGGCAAACACGTGGCGGTGATCGGCGGCGGCAACGTGGCCATCGACGTGGCCTGTACGTCTTTGCGGCTGGGGTCCAAGGTCACCATCGTCTACCGGCGTTCACGGGAAGAGATGCCGGCCTTTGAGCACGAAGTTGAGCAGGCCATGTGCGAAGGCGTCGAACCCCTCTACCTGACGGCCCCGGTGTCCGTGAAGACCGGCGCCGACGGCAAGGTTACGGGTTTGGAATGTCAGAAGATGGCGTTGGGCGAACCCGATAAATCGGGCCGCCGCCGTCCGGTCCCGGTGGAGGGCTCCAATTTTATCCTCGATGTGGACATGATCATCCCCGCCATCGGCCAGCGGGCGAACACCTCGATTTTTGAAGGCACCGGCCTCGAGATCACCAAGTGGAGCACCATTGAAGTGGATGAAACCACTTTTGAAACCAACCTTCCCGGGGTCTTCGCGGCCGGCGACGTGCAAACCGGACCGTGGATTGCCGTGGGCGCCATCGGCGACGGCGAAAAGGCGGCGGTCTCCATCGATCGCTATCTCCGGAGACTCGACCAGAAGGAAGGCCGCATCAAAAAGCGGAAACGCCACCATCGTCCCAAGACCTTCCCGATTGGCGGGGTGGTCCACCCCCGGGCGGAGATGCCGACGTTGCCCCCGGAATACACCTGCTCCTGTTTTGACGAAATCGCCACGGGGTTTACCCAAGAATCGGCCCGGGCGGAAGCCACCCGTTGTTTGAATTGCTATTCGGATTGCCTGGAGAAACTGGGCGCTCCCGGAACCTCCGCGGTCTATAAGGCCCCGTCGGAGGTGGTGGTAAAGAAGTTGAAGGAGCGCAGCGCTTATGACAATCCCGCTGATGAAGCGACCGTGAGCGCCATTTTAAATAAATACCGGGAGGAGCGGGGCAATATGCTGCCCGTTCTGCTGGGCATCAACCGCACCTTCAACTATCTGCCCCGGCCGGCCCTGGAGCATGTGGCGGACGAATTGCACATACCCATGGCGGATATCCTGCGGGTGGCCACTTTCTACAATGCCTTCAGCCTGGTGCCCCGGGGCAAATACATCGTCAGCGTCTGCCTGGGTACCGGCTGCTTTGTCAAAGGCTCTCCCCGGCTCTTGGAGCGTTTGGAAAGAGAGTTGAAGATCAAATCCGGCGGCACCACCGAGGACATGCTGTTCTCCCTGGAACCGGTGCGCTGCATCGGCTGCTGCGCCCTGGCCCCGGCCGTCCGCATCAACGAAGACACCTTCGGCCGCCTGAACCCGGATAATATCCCCAAGATCCTGAAAGGGTATATCGAGTAAGCAGCCGGTTTGGTGACGGCGTAACGGGGGTAGGTACTTAATTCTTTGGGAAGGGGGCTAAAGGGCAAAAAACCTTACCCCCATTACAAAAAACCCCAAACCCCATAAGTAGGGGCGACCCGCTGGGTCGCCCTTTTTTATTATGCTTTAACGGCATCGGCCCCCGGCCCGCCTGATCACTTTTCCCTAGGGGCGGACCTGCGTGTCCGCCCTGATTTGGAACTTGCCTCTATTCTTCATCATTCCCCTTCGGACCCTTACCCTTGGGGGGCTGGTCCTGCAAATAATCAGGCAATATAGTTTTTTCATCCAGGAAGGCCTCGGCCAGTTGCTCCCGGGTGAGGCCGGTGGCATCGCCATCGCTCAGGTCCGCCCCCTCCAAGTGGGCCTTCCCTAAAATTGCTCTCTCCAAATGGGCTTCCGCGAGGATAGCACTCTCGAAGTGGGCGTCTCTAAGGTCGGCGCCCTCCAGGTGGGCTTCCATTAAGACCGCGCACTCCAGATGGGCGTCTCTAAGGTCGGCTCCCTCTATGTAGGCATGTAAGAGGAATGCCTCCTCCAGGTGGGCACTTATTAGGTTGGCCCCCTCTAGGCGGGCGGCCGCGAGTTGGGCCTCCTTCAGTTGTGCGTACATTAGGAAGGCCCCCTCAAGGTTGGCTCCACTGAGGATGGCCCCCTCAAGGTGGGCTTCTTCGAAGTCGGCCCCCCGCAAGTCCGTTCGGCGCAAATCCAAAGGTCCGTAGCGGTACTTGCGGCGGCCCAGGACGGTCAGTACCGCCTGGATATCCGTGGCGGGCTTGGGGCGAGCCGCCGGCACCGGGGTGGTCGATGTTTCCGGGGAGGCGGGTTCCTCCCCAATGACCCCTTCCGGCGCCTCAGGGGGCGGTTCCCGCCAGGGCGCATTCTCCCGCACGTAGGCGGTGAGGGTCTCTATGATAGACCAGTAATCCTTGTCTGAGTCATTGGCGATCCTCTCCAAGGCGTAAATCCCACCCAAGCGGATTGCCATCTCAGTGCTGCCCAATTGCTCGATGGCCCGGGTGAAGCGCTCGGTGATTTGTCCTTCTTGGGCCACCAATACCTGGCGCTCCAATGCCCGGATGCGCCGGTGCGCCATGTAAATACCGATGATGGCCAGGATACCTGCCAGGATATAGGCCAGGGTCTTTCTGGCCTCGTTTTCGATATCAAAACAAACCTTGGGAGGCAGACCTTCCTGGCCCGGCGGGCAGACCGGCACCTGCATCTTCGGCACATAAATCAGCGCCAAGATAGCCCCGGCCACCGTCAAAACAACCAGAAATCCCAGGAGATATGGCTTAACCCGCTGCCACAACTGCCATCGTTTTTCCGAACGCGCCTCCACCGTCGCCCCCTACCGAATCAATCACTTACCGCTCTCTTACCGTGGTTTCCCAAAAAGATCAACACATTCGGCAAAATACTTTATACACCTTGTTTTTCCGTAGGGGCGCACCTGCGGGTTTGCCCTCTTGGGGGGACATGCAGGTCCCCCCCTACGAAAAATTGTGCATTGACCGCCAGAAGGTATTATACGGTTTGAGAGGAGGGCTTGGGGGGAGGGCAGGACCAATTACGAAACCGCCCTGACCCCCTCCCTGGCGGGGTTTATTCCCACTTCAGGGTTTGTAAATCACTCAGGCTGTGGTAATCGGTGAGGTCGTGGTGGATGGGGGTGACGGAGACATAGCCTTGGGCCAGGGCGCCGTAGTCCGTGTCCGGGTCCAGCGCCGGGCGGGGGTTGATTTCCGCCAGCCAGTAATAGATATGCCGCCTCGGGTCCACCCGGCGCTCGAAATGCTCCACCAGGGGTCCGGTGTCCTGGCGGGTAACCCTGACCCCCTTGACTTCGGCCCGGGGCAGGTCCGGCAGGTTGACGTTGAGACAGACCCCGTTGTTCCAGGCGCCCCAGCCCCGAACCTGTTCCATCACCTCTCGGGCCAGGCGGGCGGCGGCGCCAAAGTCGGCGTTCTGGTCATAGGAGTCCAGGGAGAAGGCCATCCCCTTCACCCCGAGAATGGCGGCCTCGGTGGCCGCGGACACGGTGCCGGAGTACAGGACGTTGATGCCCACGTTGGGGCCCAGGTTGATGCCCGAGATCACCAGGTCGGGCGGGCTGGGGAGCAGTTCCGCCATGGCGATTTTAACGCAGTCGGCGGGGAAACCGCTCACCGCGAAGCCTGTCAAGCCGCCGTCGAGGCATACTTCCTTCACCCGCAGCGGGGTCATCAGGGTAATGGCGTGCCCCACGGCGCTCTGTTCGACGTCCGGGGCCACTACCTGCACTTCTCCCAGGGACTTGAATTCGTGGTACAGGGCCGCCAGCCCCGGGGCGTAAATACCGTCGTCGTTGGTCAGCAGTATCTTCAAAGGGGTGTTCTCCTTACTTTTTCTGGCTCAATGGCGCAATGCCAAACCGCCCACTGATCCCGGCTCGTTCCCAAGCTCCTGCTTGGGAACGAACTTGTATTCCAAGCTCTGCTTGGCTACGTGCTGATATTATCTTTGACCGTAATTCTCGCCAAGCAGAGCTTGGGGGAAAGAGGGTTCCCAAGCAGGAGCTTGGGAACCAGTAACAGGGTGCGCTACTGCGCACCTTTATCATGCACAGGCGAGACGCCCGGGCCACCAAATTCTCCATAACTTTTCAAGGCCGCGGCCTTAATCAGATCGCAACCGCGTCAACCCCGATTTACTTCTTGCTTCCCTCGTGGCCCTCGCCCTTCTCCGGTGGCGGCCCGGCTGGTTCGGCCGCCACCGTCAGCCGCTGCATTTCTGCCTGCCACTGACGAAATGGCTCCCGGGGTATAAGGGCCGTGACGGCGGTTTTCCCCTCCCCGGTGCGAACCGCGAGATAGTCGTTGTCTTTGTCTCTGCCTTTGCTTTTGTTTTTGCTTTTGTCTTTGCCTTTGGCCTTAGCTTCGGTTTTGGCTCCCATCTCCTCCAGGTGCAGCAGGGGTTTTCCGGCCTGGTCCAGGAGTTCCAGCCCAAAGGCCGGAGGACCTTTCGGGGCGTCTTTCGAAGGCTTGGTTTTTTCGCCTTCCAGCTTCTGGAAATTCCACAGGGCCACCTCGAGGCGCGCCGCGGGCTGCTGGGTGGCCGCCTGGTCCGGCCCGGTTATTTTCCAGGACTCCTGATCTTTCCGGGCGGTCCAGGTCTTACCGGGGGGGCCCCAAACGACCTGATGCACCGCGGCAATGGCCCCGGACCACAGGCGGCGGTCTTCTAAAGACGCCAGGGTCTTCGCGACTTCGCCGGCCAGGGCTGCATCCACCAGGACCACGGCCCCTCCCGCCCCCAGGCGGGCGTAAACCGCATCGTCTTTTTTAGCCCCCAGCCAAAGGGTCCGGTCCCCGGCCGAGGTCGCCACCGTGATTTCGGTCCGCTGTTTCGGGTCCAGGTCCAGGGCCTCTAATTTCTTGGGAATAGGCTCCACAAAGTTCTTGGCCCGGGCAATATGGAGGTCTCGCAGGAGTTTTTCCACCCGGTCGCCCCGTACCCGGAAGTCAGGCCGTCCGTCCCAGTCCCAGGTCTGGGGGCCAGTCTTTGAAAGGGCCACCGTCGTTTTGGGGCCCTTAACCTTGAGGCCCTTGACTTCGCCCATGACAAAGGGCAGCAGGGTCTTGTCCCTGAGAGCCAGGAGTTGGCGGTCCAGGGAATCCTTGCTGCCCATGCTGATGGTGAGGAGGCGGGGATCCTGGTCCCTGAGGACGTAATAATTCTGGTCTCCGGGGACCTTGGCGCCGATGGCCAACTGGTGCGGCTGCCCCTGGGCGGTGAATTTCACCACCAGGCCGGGTTTATCCAGCCCGAAGGGTTTGAGGTCTTTTTCCGCCCCCAGGTCCCGCTCCATCCGCAGCCGGGCCAGGGTGGTCAGCAGGGAGGCCACCACGGTCTGGTCGGCCTGGGTGTCCACAGGGGCGGTGAGGCGCCAGACCTGGTCTTTTTTGACCAGGCGAACCTCGTCTTTACCCCGGACCAGGCTCAAGTCGCTGAGGTCGCCTTCCTTGAGAGCGAAGACTTTTTTAGCTTCTTCGTCCCGAGCCATCTGCCGTTCCTTCCCCCAACGCAGGCCTCCGTAGGCCACTGCCAGGATCAGGAAAACCACCACGTAAGGGATCAGCCGCCGGAGAGTCATCGTTGGGCCCGCCGCCGCCGGTAGGCCCAGATGCCGGCCCCCAGCATCACCAGGGGAACCCCGGCCAGGCAGACCAGGAACAAGGCCCATATCTGCCCGCTTTTGAGGGTCAAAAGCTGGGCCTTGCCGGCCCCTCGCACCGTAATCTGCTCCATGGCCTGGGCCAGAAAGTTCGTGGTATTCAAAAACAGGTCCCCGTTGCCGAAGAGGTTGAAAAAGCTGTTGGCCGCAAAGTCCGCCGCCCCGAAAACCACCAGAAAGGTCTTGGCTCCTTCCGGGGAGGCCGGTGGGGGCTCGCCCTTCCGGGCCGGTTCCCCCTTGGGAGGCGTTAGCTTAATTTCTACCTGGGCGCCCACCGTGAAAGGGCCTTTCTTGTCGGTCTTGGCATCGTAGGCGGCTTTCTCGTCCTTGATCCACTCTTTCCCCAGCTTCTCATAGCTGGTGGGCATGGTGGTGGCCAGGGGCACCAGGGTGACGTCCGGATGTTCCTTTTTCAATATCAGGGGCCGGACCATGGGATACATGGTGACCAGGTTCTTGAAATCCTGGGTGATCTTGGAAGGGCCGTATTGGGACACCAGGGGCATGACCGCGCTGAGCCCCAGGGATTGGCTCACCTGATTGACGTCCAGGATGAGGCCGTTATCCAGGCCCACGCCGTAGCCCGCCAGGAATCCCTGCAGACCGCCGTCTTCAAAGGCCTCCAGCATGATGAAGAGCCGGCCGCCCTTCGAAAGGAAGGCCTTCAGGGCTTGCACCTCGGTGGATAAGAGCGGCTTTTTGGGGCCCGCCACGATGACCACCGCGGCATCCTCGGGCACCGCGCCCCGGCTCAGGAGATTGAGGGACTCGACTTCATAGCCTTCGTTGTCCAGGGCCGTTTTGGCGACCTGGAACCCTCCGGGCTTGGAGTCAGCCAGGTCCCGTTCGCCGTGCCCGGCGAGGAAATAGACCTTCTGGCGCTCCTTTTTCAGGACCTTGCGCAGGGCATTGGAGATGGCGTTCTCGTCGGTCTGTTCGGCCATCTGGCGCCGCCCCTGGTAGTCCAGCAGCACGTTGCCGGCAAACCGGTACCCCGCCTGCTGGGCCTTGAGGGGTTCCCGCTCGGGGTCCACGAAGCGGTAGGTGACCTTGGAACTATGGTACCCATAGAGCTGCAAGACCTCTTTGGCGGCCTGGCGTTCCCCGGCGGCCTCGGGCATGAAGACCGTCATGGTGAGGGGTTGGGTGACTTCTTTGAGCAAGGCCAGGCTGGCCGGCGACAGAGATTGGGTCTTCTCCGAGGTGGTGTCCCAGCGCAGGGGGTGCCAGCCGGCCAGCCCCGCCGCCAGGCCCAGGATGCCTATCACCAGCAGCACCGAAACGATGGAGCCGGCCCCGTAATGCAGGCGGCGGCTTTGGAATCGATCTCTCCAACTCACGGTTAAGCTCTCCAGCGTCGAGATTCCAACTGTCTCTTGGTGAGAAAGAGGAAGAAGTAGATGAAACTCAAACAATATACCAGGTCACGGGTGTCGATTACGCCTTTGGTAAAGTTTTCGTAGTGGTCCAACAGGGACAGGTACTGGAAAAGCTTACCTAAATCGCCGGTTCCCAATTCCTGGACCCAGCCGATGATCCAGAAGAGGAGCAGCAGGGCAAAGGCCACCACCCCGGCCACGATCTGGTTCTCGGTGAGGCTGGAGGCAAACAGCCCCAGGGACAGGCAGGCGGCCCCCAACAGGACTATACCCAGGTAGCCGGCGCATAGGGCGCCCCAATCCAGCCGGATGAACAGGCCCAACACCAGGGGGTAGGTGAGCGTAAACGCCAGCAGGATGAGATAGATCAGCAAGGCGGCCCCGAACTTGCCCGTGATCACCGCCCAATCCGTCAACGGGTAGGTGAACAGCAGTTCCGCGGTCCCGGAGCGCTTCTCTTCGGCCATCAGGCGCATGGTGATGAACGGCACCAGAAACAGCAGGATGATGCCCAGGACCGCAAACAGGGGCCGGAAGACCATCTGCAGGGGATTGAGCTGGGCGGCCACCTGGGGGTTTGACGCCTGCTGGGCCGCCTGGAAGCTGATGATGCTGTAGTAGACCGCATTGGTGTAGAAAAAGTATCCCGCCAGGAGCAGAAAGAAAAATCCGGTGATATAGAAAATCGGGGTGCCGAAATAGATGGTTAATTCTTTCCGCACCACCGCCAGCCAACCTCTGATCTGCATCATGACTCTTCTTCCGTGGTTTCTTCCGTTACCAGGTTGATGAACACCTCTTCCAGGGTAAACTCCTGGGACTTCAATTCCAGGAGTTGCCAGCCCCGCTCCACCACTACCCGGGCCAACTGCGGGCGCAGCTCAACGCCGTGGCCGGCCTCCACCAGGTAGTTCCCCTCTCCCTGACCGAGGACCCGGTTGACCCCGGAGACGGCCGTCAGCGCGGCCGTAACTTGGTCGCCCGGTCCGGCCACCGTCATCAATACCCGGGACCCCTGACCCAGTTGCCGGGAAAGGTTTTCCGGGGTGTCGCTGGCCACGATCTGGCCCCGGTTGATGATGATCACCCGGTGGCACAACTGGCTCACCTCCGGCAGGATGTGGCTGCTCAGCATCACCGTGTGGGCGCCCTCCAGGTTCTGGATCAACTGGCGGATTTCTACAATCTGGGAGGGGTCCAGGCCGATGGTGGGCTCGTCCATGATGAGCAGCGGCGGCTGGTTTACCAGGGCCTGGGCCAATCCGAGGCGCTGACGATAGCCCTTGGACAGGGCCCCCACCAGTTTGCCCCGGACCTCGCCCAGACCGCAGGCCGTCACCACCCGGTCAACTTCGCCGGTTTCGGCCTTGGCCGCCACGCCCTTGGCCCGGGCGGCGAACCGCAGGAACTGGGTCACGGTGAGGTCGGGGTAGATGGCCACGTTCTCGGGCACGTACCCCAGGGAGCGGCGCACCGCCAGGGAGTCGGTGACGCAGTCGTGGCCGTTGATCCTGGCCGTACCCGCCGACGGGGCCAAAAATCCCGCCAGGATCTTCAAGGTGGTGGTCTTCCCGGCGCCGTTGGGGCCCAGGAAGCCCACGATCTCCCCGGCCGCGACCTGGAAATCCAGGCGGCTGACGGCCAGTTGCGGACCGTAGTACTTGGTCAGGTCCTGCACTTCAATCATACTCTGCATACGGCAAATCCATCCAATGTGGGCTTACTGGTTAAAGCCTGATGCCCGCATAAAGTTAATTACCGCCCCACCGCCTCCCGGAAGGCCGCCGCGGTCTGGGCCAGACCCTCCGCCAGGCTTACCCGGGGCTGCCAGCCCAGCTCATTTTGGGCCAGGGTGCTGTCCAGGACGCTCCGGCGCTGTTCCCCGGGCTTGGCGGGGCCGTGCACCGGCCCCAGGGGAGAACCCAGGAACTCCTGGAGCCTCAGATAAATGGTAAGGATATCCGTCTCCCTTCCGGTGCCGATGTTGAAGGCCCCGGCCTTGGGGTAAGCCAGGGCCAGGAGATTGGCGGCCACAATATCCCCCACAAAGACAAAATCCCGGGTTTGCAGGCCGTCGCCGTTGATCCGGGGCTGCTGCCCGGCCAGGAATTTTTCGATGAAGATGGCCACCACCCCGGCTTCTCCCATGCCGTTCTGGCGAGGCCCGTAAACATTAGCGTAGCGCAGGGCGATGGGGATAATGCCGTGTTCCCGCTGATAAAAGTGCAAATAGTGCTCCACCGCCAGTTTGGCGATGCCGTAGGGGGCCTCGGGCCGGGCCCGATCCGTCTCCCGGGCCGGCAGCGGGGCGTCATCGCCATAAATGGCCCCGCCGGTGGAGGCGAAGATGACCTTCTCCACCTTGGCTTCAGCCGCGGCCTGCAAGAGATTGAGCGACCCGAGAATGTTTTCCCGGGCGTCGAAGATGGGGTCCTGCACCGAAACCTGGACGCTCATCTGGGCGGCGTGGTGCACGATCACCTGGGGCCGCCAGCCGCGGATGAGCTCAACGGTCTCCGGCGCCTTGATGTCATAGGGATAAAACTGCGCCGCGGCCGGGACATATTCCCGTTTTCCCACACTCAAGTTGTCCACCACCGCCACGTCGTGGCCGGCGGCCACCAACTGGTCCGCCACGTGGGAGGCGATGAAGCCGGCTCCGCCGGTAACCAGGATCCGTTTGGGCTCGGTCATGGGTTCCCCTTTTTTTAACCTAAATAGTAATATTAACTGATTTGTCATCCCTGATGCAATTGTTTCCGGGGTTCGAGAACCGGAAGAATATCTCTATAAGAAATTAGATGAATTTTGGGCGTATAGTTGATATTATCGGGCCTAGTATTATCATTTTATAATGAAAATGTTTTAAGTCTGAGCCAAAAGCAATTCCGGTAACAAAGGAGGGGGATATGGTTCTTTGGGCCCGTATAGGGGGAGCATTGCTGGCCCTGGTCCTTGTGCTGGCGCCATTGGCGGCCGGCGGCGCCGAAAATAAGGTGCTGACCCTGAAACAACTCACCGTCATGGCCTTGGATTACAGTCACGAGGTTAAAGCCACCAAGAGCGAAGTGATTTTGGCGAAAGAGCAGAAAAATGAAGCTCACGGCTACCGCTGGCCCCAATTCGATGCCGTCGCCACCGGCGGGGTGGTTTCTAATGCCCGGCGGGGCGAGGTGCGCCAGGTCGGCGAAAACAAAACCCTCTTTTACCCGGACCCCAAAGGCAAGATCCACGGCGTGAACGTCTTTGGCAACCTGACGTTCTCTCTGGTCCAGCCTCTCTATACCTTCGGCAAAATCGCCTACCGGGAAGAAGCTGCGGCCAAGAACATCGAAGTCAAAAAGGCCGGGGTGGACCTCAAGAAGGGCGAGGTCATGGTCCAGGTGGCCCAGGCTTATTACGGCCTGATCCTGGCCAACCAGGGCAAGGAGGCGGTGGCCGACGCCCGGACCTACCTGCGGGATAGCCGGGAACGGATTACCCGCCTCCTGCGGATCAACTCGCCCAACGTCAAGGAGAGCGACCAGTACCGCCTGGCCATGTATGAAGGCGGGGTGGAAAAATTTGCCGCCCAGGCGGACGAAGGTTCCAAGGTGGCCTACCAGGCCCTGAAAGCCCTGGTCGGGTATGGCCCCAGTCAGGATTTCCAGGTGCCCCAGGAACTGCCGGCGCCCACTGCGCCGAGCAGCCTGGACCATTATATCCGCACGGCCCTGGAGATGCGGCCCGAATTCACCCAGCTCAAGAGCGGCCTGGTGGCCCGGCAATTGCTGGTGGACGCGGCCAAGGCCGACCGCTATCCTTCTTTCTTCTTTGCGGTGGTGGGCCAGGTGGCCGGCGCCCCGGGCCGGGACTATAACCCCGATCCGTATACCAATGATTTTTTTAATGACAACGGCGCCTTGCCCATGCTGGGGGCCAAATGGCACTTTGATTTCGGCATCCTGAAATCGAAAATCGGCCAGGCCCGGGCGGAACTGGCCCAATTGCAGCATACCGAAAAGCACGCCCTCATGGGCATCCCGGTGGAGGTCGCCAAGGATTACGGCAAGGTCCAGGAAAATTACAAGGGTTCCGTGGGCATGGAGAAGGCCTATATCAATGCCCGCCGCTGGCTGGTCACTTCGTTCAGCAACTTCGACATGGGGCTGGGAAAAATGGACGACATCTTCCAGGCCTTCGAGCGCTTCGGCTCCTTCCGGGGCGATTACCTCATGGCCCTCTATGACTACAACCTGGCGGTGGCCCAGTTAGACAAGTCTTCCGGCGCCTTCCGCCGGAATCTGCCCGCGGAGAGCAAACCCGAGAAAGACATCACACCGGCCGTTCAACCCGTAAGCGCACCGGCCCCCGCTAAGGCTAAATAGGCTCCCAGACCTTACCGTCCCGAAACCATCAGGGCAGGCCCCCGGGCCTGCCCTTTTTTGTCAAGATTCGCAGCGCTTATAGCGTTTGCCATAAATTTCTTCGTCTTGGAGATTCTTAAATCCCCCTAAATCCCCCTTTTTCAAAGGGGGATTTTTCCTGCAATTCCTTATAGTTCCCCCCTTTTATAAAGGGGGGTTCGGGGGGATTTGAGGGTGCCGCGATCGGAAAAAACTTTTAGCAAACGCTATATCTTCTGTAGGGGCGGACCCATGTGTCCGCCCTGGGTCGAGGGCGCACACACGGGTGTGCCCTTACAAGAACCTTACCTTTATCTTTAAACTTGTATGAACACAACCCGGCTTAATTCATGATGACGATTATGAAAATGCGCCGGGCGCTTCTCACCATCGCCTACCCTGTAACGACCGGCATCACGACCCGCCGAACAACTGCACGCTCACTTCCTCCCCCTTAAATAAACCTTCCACTCCCAGGGGGATCATCACCAGGCCGTCGCTTTTGACCAGGGGGGACAGCAGCCCCGAAGGCCCCAGGACCGGGTCGGCCCAGAGGGTGGTTTCCTCCGGGCGCAGGCGTACCCGGACGAAATCTTCCCGGCCCGAGGCCCCGGCCAGGTTGCGGGACAGCACCGCGGTCACGCGGCCCCCCCAAGAGGTCTGGTCCATTAGACCCGCCAGGCGCGAGAGCAGCGGCCGGCCCAGCACCTCCATGACCACCGCGGCGGAGGCCGGGTGCCCCGGCAGCCCCATGAGGGGCTTGGGCGGCGTTGGCCCCAGGGCGGCCAGGATGGTGGGTTTGCCGGGCCGGAGCGCCACCCCGTGCACCAGGATCTCGGAGCCGGGCAGGTCCTGGATGGCGGTCAAGGTCAGGTCCCGGACCCCCACGGAGCTGCCGCCGGAGATCAGGATCAGGTGCGCGGCGTCCAAGGCAGTTGCCAGGGTTTGGCGCAAGGCGTCAAAATCATCGGGAATAATGCCGCGCATCAGCGGCAGGCCGCCCCACTCGGCCACCTGGGCCGCGGCCAGGTAAGCATTGGAATCCCTTACCTGGCCCGGCCGGGGTTTTTCGTAGAGGGGGACAATCTCATCCCCCGAGGAGATAATGGCCACCCGGGGTTTTTTATATACCGCCAGCCGTCTTAGGCCCAAGGCCGCCAGGAGGCCGATCTCCTGGGGCCGCAGCCGCCGGCCGGCCGGAAAGAGCGGTTCACCCCGGGCCACGTCCTCGCCGGGCTGGAGCACATTTTCGCCCGGGGCCACCGCCCGGCGCACCTCCAGGGTGCCGTCCGGGTGCTCGGCGGTGTATTCGATCATCACCACCGCGTCGGCGCCCGGGGGCAGCATGGCGCCGGTGGCCACCCGCAGGGTCTCACCACCACCCGCGCCCCGGGTGGAGGCGACCCCCATGGGCACCTCGCCTTTGATTTCCAGGTACTGGGGCGCCCCGACGCTGGCCCCGAAGGTATCCTGGGCCCGGACCGCATAGCCGTCCATGGTGGCGCGTAAAAACCCCGGCACATCCTCCGGCGCCGTGATGGGCGCAGCCAGGACCCGGCCGCCGGCATCGGCCAAATCCACATCCTCCACCCCCACCGGAGCAAACCGGTCATACAGGGCCAGAACTTCCTGGCGGGTCTGGAGGCGGAAGAATTCTAAGGGCGGCATTTAGCTTTTGTCATAGGCGGCCAGGAAATCTTCTCGGGAAATTCCTGCCTGGGTGCAGATAGTTCTTAGGGTTGACGCTTTTAGGTGAGGACGGTCCTCTCGTTCCCAAGCTCCAGCTTGGGAATGACAATTGTTCGCGAAGCTCCGCTTCGCATGATGCTGCGTGAAATGCACCCTATATTTTTGAAGCGGCAATCTCCACCGTCCATGGCCCAAAAGTTTCGACATGAAAACTGATGGCTGACCTGATATCCGCCATAGCTTCCTCATAGGTATCACCCTGAGCAACCACCACCCCTTTTAATCCCAAGGGGTAAGCGATGTAACCATCCGGGTGTTTTTCCACGATGACTTTAACGGGCTTCATAGGTTGCCCTCGTAACTGATTGAGATAATAGTAGATTAGCACAGGCTGGAAGCCTGTGCCACCAGGGTTTGATTATCCTCTCGTTCCCAATCTCCAGCTTGGGAACGACAATTGTAAGCGCAGCTCTGCTTCGCATGATGGTGCGTAAGACGCACCCTACTTCCCCTTCCCCAAATTTTTCCTAACCCCGCGCAAAAATCCGCACGTCCACTGCGAAGAGGCCCTTCTCGTAGAGGATCAGCGGGTTGAGTTCGATCTGGTCCAGTTCCGGGTGTTTGCCCGCGAAGATGGCCAGGGCCTTCATGGCGGCCAGCAGGGCCTTGGTGTCCCGGGGGGGTTGGCCCCGGTAGCCGGTGAGCAGGCGGTAGCCCTTGATTCTGGTCATCAGGTCTTCTAATTCGGCTTCTTCCGCCGGCAGGATGCAGAAGGCCACGTCTTTGTAGATCTCGGTGTTGACGCCGCCCAGGCCGAACATCAGGGTGGGGCCGTACTGGGGGTCGGTGATGACGCCCAGGATGACTTCCAGGCCGCCGGGTTTAGCCATCGGAGAGACGCTGACGCCGTGGACGGTGACCCAGTGCTCATAGAGCCGGGTGGCCTCGATGATCTCCTGGTAGGCCTGGCGCACTTCCTCATCATTTTCCAGTCCCAGGTAGACGCCGCCCATGTCGGTCTTGTGGGCCAGTTGGGGAGAGGCGATTTTCATGGCCACCGGGTAGCCGAAGCCCCGGGCCAGTTCCACGGCCTGCTCGGGCTCCAACGCCAGGGGCGCGGCCGCGGCGGGAATCCCGGCCTTCCCGATCATCGCCGCGGCATCCGGAGGCGGGAGCAGTTGGAGCCCCTCGGGGACCGCCACCGGGGGCCGGCCCGGGACCGGCATGGTCCGGGGTTCGAACCGGAAGAACTGGGCCAGGGCCGCAATCCCCCGCTCCGGGGTAGGATAGACCGGGATGCCGGCTTCATAAAACTTCTGGCGCTCTTCCCGCTCGATATCGGCCCCGCCCAGATAAACCACCAGCTCCGAGGCGCCGGGGGTGACCTGGTTAGAGGCCCCGGGGATGGGGTCCCCGAAGATTACCACCTGGGTGTCGTATTCCTCCCTGGTCTTGTCCATCACCTGCTTGTAGAGGTCCGGGGCGCTGATGGCGTCGCCGGTCAGATCCACCGGGTTGCCCACGGCGCAGTGGGCCGGCAGCATCTCCCGTAGCCGTTCTTTCAGGATGGGATTGGGTTCCGGGACCAACAGGCCATGTTTTTCGGCCTCGTCGATGGCCAGGATCGCCGCCCCGCCGGAGGAGGTGCTGATCATGAGCTTCCGGCCCTTGGGCTTGGGAAGATAGGCCAGGGCCTTGGCAAAGTCGAAGAGTTCCTCCAGGGTGTCGGCCCGGTGGACCCGGTATTTGCGGAACAGGGCCTCATAGATGGCGTCGGTCCCGGCCATGGACTTGGTGTGGGATTCGGCGGCCCGGCTCCCCTGAAGGGTGCGGCCGGCCTTGAGGATAACCACCGGTTTTTCCGCCTCCCGGAGGGCGTCGAGGAAATAGGAGGCCCGTTTGACCCCTTCGAGATACAGGGCGATAACCTGGGTGTGGGGGTCCTGGTTGAAGTACATGAGCACCTCGGCTTCATCCACGTCCACCCGGTTGCCCAGAGACACGAAGCCGCTGACCCCCAGGTGTTCGGCCGCGGCCATATCCAGGAAGGCGGCGCCCACGGTCCCCGATTGCGAGGCAAAGGCGATCCGGCCCCGGGTGGTGATGAGCGGCCAGGAGGCGCACATCAGTTCATGGGGCATGTTGACCCCTTGACAATTGGGCCCAATGACCCGAATCCCGGTCTGGCGGATAACTTGGGCCAGCTCGTCCTGGAGGCGCTCGCCGTCAGGGCCGGCCTCGGCAAAGCCGCCGGTGATGACGATGGCGGCCTTGACGCCTTTTTCGGCGCACTGCGACAGGGTGGCGGCGACTATCCGGGCCGGAATCACCACCACCGCCAGGTCCGGGGCCGCCGGGGTATCGCCGATACTTTTATAGACCTTGAGGCCCAAGATTTCGTCGGCCTTGGGGTTGATGGGATACAGCGCCCCGGGGAAGCCGCCGTTTTTGAGATTGGCCAGAATGTCATGGCCCAGTTTGCCGGGCGCGGTGGAAGCGCCGATAACCGCAACGCTTCCGGGCTTGAAGATGGGGGTCAGGCTGGCAAGGATATCCATGGGGCCTCCTGGAGGATAATTCATGATTCTCAATACTGCGATGATAAAGCAGGGATGGGCAAATGGAAAGGCGATTTTTTTATCCCAGCCACTCCTTACCGCTAAAATTGACCGATCCGGGCTGGAGGTTGTGGGAATAAAAAAACCCCGCACGCAGCGGGGCTTAAAAACTTATATATTATGTTATCAGAAAAATAGCCGATGTCAATCCCTTGAAGTCATTGTTTGAAAAATTTCCCATGGTGCGGGCCCAGCGGTGGAAATGACCTTAATGGCCGGCGATGCTTTTAGTTCAAGACCTTAGTGAAACATCTGAGACACATGTCCCTGAAGAGCTGTGGACCGGCAGGGGGAGAGAGGCGGAGTATGACAAGGTTCTTTAGGATTAACCGAAACTTGCCGATACAAAAAGAAGATGGGCCGGCCTCATATGGTCCTTTAGCCACATGCCGGGGCGCACCGGCCCCCGAATCGCGCTTATAGCAGTTGCCAAAAGTTTTTTCCTCTTGTCCCCTCTCCCCCCAGCTGTACAGACCGGGGACAAAGGTAACACATGTTCGGAGACATGGGTAACAGTATAATGGCGGATCGTCTCCTTGGAGGTCGGTCATGCCGTGGTTGCAGGTTACCCTCATGTCTCAGCGAAAAGAGTTTGTTAAATTGGCCATGGTAGACGGCGCCAACCTGGCCCGTTTGTGTCAAGGCTTTAACGTCAGCCGCAAGACTGGCTACAAGTGGCTCGCCCGTTATCTTGGGGAAGGCGAGGCGGGTCTTTTTGACCGCTGCCGCCGGCCCCGGGCCAGCCCCTGGGTGACACCGCCGGAGATGGAGGAGGCGGTGCTGCGAGTCCGCGAGGCCCACCCGGCCTGGGGCGGGCGTAAGATCAGGGCCCGCCTGCAGGCCCAGGGATGGGTGACGGTGCCTGCGGCCAGCACCATCACCGCCATTTTGCGCCGCCATGGTAAGATTGATCCGGCAGAGTCGATGCAGCGCCGAGCCTGGCAGCGTTTTGAGGCCCAGGCCCCTAATGAACTGTGGCAGATGGATTTCAAAGGACATTTTGCCGCAGCCCAGGGGCGCTGCCATCCCCTGACGGTGCTGGACGACCACTCCCGCTATGCCTTGGGGCTGGAGGCCTGCGACAACGAGCGAACCGGCACGGTGAAGGAGCGCCTGCAACGGATCTTCCGGCGCTACGGCCTGCCCCGGAAAATGCTGATGGATAACGGCTCGCCCTGGGGTTCGGACTGGGCGCACCCCTACACCCCCCTCACCGTCTGGTTGCTCAAGTTGGGGGTGCAGGTGGGCCACAGCGGCCCCTACCATCCCCAGACCCTGGGCAAAGATGAGCGGTTCCATCGCACCCTGAAGGCGGAACTCCTTAAGTACTGCCAGGGACTGGAGTTGCTCCAGTGTCAACCGCGGTTTGATGCCTGGCGCCTGGTCTACAACCTGGAGCGACCCCACGAGGCCCTGGGTTTGGCGGTGCCTGCCAGCCGCTACCGGGTGAGCTCTCGGAGTTTCCCGGAGACCCTGACGCCCGTGGAGTACGGCCCCGTCGACCAGGTGCGCAAGGTGCAGGCCGAGGGCTGGATCAGTTTCCGGGGCCAAGACTTTCACCTGGGCCGGGCCTTCCGGGGCGAAGCCGTGGCTCTGCGCCCCACCAGCAGCGATGGGGTCTGGGAAGTGGTCTTCTGTAATCAAAGGATCACCAAAATCGATTTAAAAAACAAAAGACGTTTATAAAGAGAAAAAAAGTGTTACCTATGTCCCCGAACGTTTGTTACCCTTCTCCCCGGTCTAAACACCAGCGGGGGGAGAGGGTTAGGGTGAGGGGGGAGAAGAAAGAATTTTTGGCAACGAGTATATGAGAGAGACTTCATGACCAAGAAGCGTTCCCCTGCCAAGGTTTTCGGCAACCTGCGGGACCGGGCCGAGCAATTGCTGGCGGCTGGCGGGCCGGGGCTGCAACAGTTGCCCCCGGATGATGTACTGCATCTGGTACACGAGCTTAAGGTACGCCAGATCGAACTGGAGAGGCAGAACGAGGAGCTGCGCCGGGCTCAGGAAACCATCACCGAGACCGGGAACCGGTATGCCGATCTCTACGACTTCGCACCGGTGGGATATGTCACCCTGGACCCGCAAGGGCTCATCAATGACCTCAACCTCATGGCGGCCAGGTTATTGGGGGCGCCCCGGGACAATTTACTCCATAAGCCTTTCATCCTGTTTGTCGCTCCCGAAGACCGTCAGGCCTTCCATGCCCACCTCAGACGCCTGCCAGCCGGCGCCCTCCAGTCTTCGGAACTGGAGATAAATCTCCACCAAGGCTCTCCCTGCACCATTTCCCTGGAGAGTCTGGCGCTGGTCGAGGCCGGGAGCCAGGTTATCCAGTATCGCATGGCCATCACCGACATCACCCGGCGCCGAAAAGCCGAAGACGACTTGCGCCACAGTGAAGAAAAGTTCCGCCTGCTGTTTGAAAAAGCCCCCCTGGGCTACCAATCCCTGGATGAAGACGGCATTATCCGGGAGGTCAACCAGGCCTGGCTGGACATCATGGGATATTCCCGGCAAGAGGTGATCGGCCGCTGGTTCGGCGACTTTCTGCCGCCGGATTATTTTGAGCGGTTTCCGGAGCGCTTTGCCTGCCTTAAGGGTAACGGGGAGGTGTGCAATTTAGAATTTGAGATGGTGCGCAAAGACGGCGCCCAGATCACCGTCTCTTTTTTCGCGCGGGTCTCGGTTGACGACCAGGGCCGGTTTGTGCGGACCCACTGTATGTTCCAGGATATGACGGCTCGCAAGCGGGCCGAAGAATCCTTGCGGGCCACCGAAGAACGGTTGCGGCTAAAGCTGGATTCCATTCTCTCTCCGGATACAGCTATCGTCGATGAGGATTTAAGCAACATCCTCGATACCCCGGCGGTTCAAGCCCTGATGGAGGACTTCACCAGACTGACGGGGATGGCAATGGCGATTCTCGATCTCCATGGAAACGTGCTGGTGGCCACCGGCTGGCAAGACATCTGCACCCAATTCCACCGGGTCCACCCCCAGGCGGCGGAAAACTGCACCCAAAGTGATCTCTTCCTGGCCCAGAATTTGCGGCCGGGCGAGTATTCGGCCTACAAATGCCAGAACCACCTCTGGGATGTGGCGACCCCCCTGTTCATCGGCGGCAAGCAGGTCGGCAATATCTACACCGGTCAGTTCTTCTACGACGATGAACCCGTTGATGAGCAGCTGTTCATCGATCAGGCGGCCAAATATGGCTTTGATCAGGAACAGTATCTGTCAGCGCTGCACCGGGTGCCACGCATCAATCGGGCGCGGGTCAAGCCCCTGATGGATTTTCTGACGAAATTCTCGGCCTTGGTTTCCAAGCTGAGCTACAGCAACCTCAAGCTGGCCAAAGCCATGTCCGCACAGCGGCAGATTGAGGCCGCCTTGCGCCGGAGCGAAGAACATTTCCGGCGGCTGACCAAGCTATCTCCGGTCCCGGTCCTCATTATCAACCGGCAGGGTGATATCGAGTATTTGAACGACCGTTTCCTGACGACTTTTGGCTATAACCTTGACGATATCCCGAACCTGGTGGCCTGGTGGCGGTGCGCCTATCCCGACGAGCAACACCGCATCAAGGGCATGGCCGACTGGAAGGGGGCCATTGAAAAGACGGCCCGGGAGCATTCGGATTTTGAACCGACCGAATCCCGGGTGACCTGCAAGGATGGCACGGTGCGCATCACCGAAATATTTGGCACCAGGATCGGGGATCAGAACCTGGTGATCTTGCAGGATATCACCGAGCGCAAGGCGGCCGAGGCGGAGATTGTCCGGCAAAGCGGCCAGCTCCGGGCCCTGGCGGCCCGGCTGGCGGATGTCGAAGAAACGGGGCGGGAGCACCTGGCCCGGGACCTGCACGACCAGGTGTGTCAGAGCCTCACCGCGCTGAGCCTCACTCTGACCCTGCTCCAGACCGAAATGCCCCCGAAGGCGGCGGCCAAGCTTCGGGGCCGGATGGCCGGGGCCGTGGCTCTGGTGGAGCAAATCGGGGAAACCATCCGGGACGTGATGGCCGATTTGCGGCCCCCCATGTTAGACGACTACGGGCTGCTGTCGGCGCTGCACTGGTACGGAACCGAATTCTCCAAGAAGACGGGCATCGGCGTGGACGTCCAGGGTCAGGAGGCGGTCCCTCGCCTGGCCGCGCCGGTGGAACTGGCCCTGTTCCGCATCGTCCAGGAAGCCATGGCCAATGTAGCCAAGCACGCCCGGGCCACGAAGATACTTCTGACCGAGGCGGAGGACAACGGCACGGTTCGCCTGGGCGTCACCGACAACGGCGTCGGCTTCGACCAGGAGCGGCTGGGCCAGCCGGAGGGCCGCCACCTCTGGGGCCTCATGACCATGAGCGAGCGGGCCGCGGCTGTCGGCGGCCGCTGCCGTATCAAGTCCCAGCCCGGCCAGGGCACCCGGGTGGTGGTGGAGTTGAGCCGATGAACTTCCCGGTGGCACAGGCGTCTCGCCTGTGCGGGATAAAGGTGCGCAGTGTGCACCCTGATATGGCTCACCGGAGGAGGCGCACAGGTTGAAAACCTGTGCCGCCAAAGGCGGCCGGCATGGAGGCCCGCTCGCTATCTCAGGTGGTAACACAGTTATAGGGCGGCCTGTGGCCGCCGTCACTCGGCAGAGGCCTACAGCTACCGAACGGCGGGCGAGGACGCCCGCCCCACGGACTTTTCATGCCTTACGAGCGGAACGAAGGCCTCATGAATGACTGGCATGATAAAATCTCTGAAAAATAAGGAAAAAATATGAGCCCTCACATCCTGATTGTGGAGGATCACCAAGGCGTTCGCCAATCGCTGCGGGAATGGCTGGAACTATCGTTCCCGAATTACCAGTTGCTGGAAGCCGTCAGCGGCGAGGAAGCGATCACCGTGGCCCAGACCATGTCTCCTTGCCTGGTCATCATGGATATCGGCCTTCCCGGGATAAGCGGCATCGAGGCCGCCCAGGGCATCAAAGCGGCCCTGCCCGCCACCCGGGTAGTGCTGCTCACCATTTATGACGATGAGGCCCATAGGGCTGATGCGGCCGCGGCCGGGGTCAGCGCTTATGTGCCCAAGCGCAAGGTCCAAACGGAACTTCTGCCCGTCCTCACCAGGTTGCTGGCCGAGGATAACGGAAAACCCCCGTCCTGAGCGATCCGGGCGGGGTTCTCCGCCCTAAGAAAACAACCGCTCCATCCGCCGGAGATCCTCCGCCAGGCCACCCTATTGCCGGACCCGGAATGTGGGCTTGACTTGACCCCCCCTCAATTAAAACTTGGTAAAACCATCGGAACCCTAATATCCCCGTGGCCTGAATCAATTCATCACCATCCGCGGCTCCGATAGGGATGGCAGAAACCATTGCGCCGATCCGGGCCATCCCGGGTTAGCGGCAACTGGCCTTTCTGCTCCGAGATTTCCCAACCTCGGATTTCCGGCCTCATGCTTTGATTTAAGAGCTGGCCTCTAAGGCTGTAGTATGTTCGAATATCAAACAAAAAAGTTCTTCTTCCGGGGAATTTGTGATATGATGCCGTTGACGAGAAAATTCGGCTACACATGCAGATAATTGGGGGGGGAGTTACCCGGCTTAGACGTCTTAACAACCATTTTGAAACCGGGGCAGACTTGGGAGAGATTTCCTAAGAAGTGCGGGTGGCGATATGAACTGGGGGAAGGGGCTCATTATCGTTTTGGGGATGATGCAGCTTGCCCTCGTTGCCCAGGCCCGTGACATTGAAAGCTTTACTGATAGTCAGGGTACCCTGCACATTAGCAACACCGGGTCCAAGCAGCAGGGCAGTCCGGCAACTCCTCCCAGCCCTGTAGCAACTCCTCGTCCCAGCAGCTTCCCCGGAAAAGCTCCCATCGCCTCGCCCGCCAGAGAAGCTGCTCCCCAGACTCAAGCCCCTGCCCCCAACCCGAAGGCTCAGGCCCCGGTTTCCAAGCCCGGGGCGGCTCCGGCCGGACTGGTTCCGGTTAATCCCCAATCCGGTTCACGGGTCACCCATCCGGAAGGTCCGGACAGGGTGATGCCGTTGGCCGGCCGGAACGGGGAAAAAGCGGGGCCGGGAGCGGCGGCCGAGACTCCCGCCGTCCCTCTTCAGCGGGTATCCTATTCTCCATCTCAGCCGGTCATACCATCCTCCGGCGGCAAAATTGCCGTTCTCCGGGACCGCCAGGGGGTAACTCATATCACGAATGTGGGGCCGGACGAGGCGCCGCTGATGGCGCCGGCGGCCCCGGCCCCGCCGGTTCAGAAGCTGGCGCTCGCCCCCGCACAGATTCTTCCGGCCGTGCATACGGTGTCGTGCCCGGAGTTGGGACCGGAGGTGGCGGCCTACCTTGAAGCCAAGCTCCTGAGCCACTCCCCGGTCTGGACCGGCAAAACCGTTCGCCGCTACCGCGACCCCCAAGGCGTCTGGCAGATTGTCAACGCCCCGGCCCCGGACTTGCAGACGCCCGAGGCGCCGATAACGGCAGCGGCCGGGGCCATCGCGGTGCCGGCGTCCGCCCATGACCCTCCGGTGATGCCAACTCCTCCGGCCATGGCCTGGGGACCGGGGTTGGTCAAGCCGCTATCCGGTTCGGCCCCGATGGTGGTCGCCCAGCGAGACCAACGCGGCGTGGTGCATATTTTTACCCACGCACCCGCTGAAACCATGCCGGACCGGAATAGCCCGGTGAATTTTTTAGGGCGGGTTTCCCCGGCCCTGCAATCCTGCATCGTCGAGGCGGCTGAGTTGTATCAACTGCCGGTTCCCTTGGTCCTGGCGCTCATCCGGCAGGAATCAAATTTTGCCCATCAGGCTGTGTCTCCCAAGGGAGCCATGGGGTTGATGCAGCTCATGCCGGGAACCGCGGCTTCTTTAGGGGTGCGAGACCCCTTCGACCCCCGGGAAAATATCCTGGCGGGGTGCCGCTATTTCCGGCAGTTGCTGGATTACTTTCAGGGCAACGTGCCCCTGGCCCTGGCCGGGTATAATGCCGGGTATAACCGGGTAATCTCGGCGGGTCATCAGGTTCCGGCCATCAAAGAGACCCAGGAATTCGTCACCCAGGTCATGGGGCTCTATTGCCTCCTGGAAAAACATGCTTCTGGTCTCTAGCCCCGCTGGTCTATCCCACGGAATTCGGCCCCTCTCCTCCATCATGAAATCTTCTGCCCAGGGGGATGCCCCGGCACCTCGTCAAGGGCCATAAAAAAGATTATAATAAAATAATATTCGTTTTTTACTTGCTGACCTTCGAGCCGCAAAGGCAGGGCACCGGGATGGACACCCCCACGAACCTGAAAGACCTGGCCGCCTTCGAGTCCTTTCCTGGACTTTCGGTGCGTTACTTACGGGAGAACCTGGTTTTCCCTTTGAAACGGGAAGATAACCACGTTCTCCTGGCCATGGCCCAACCTGAAGACCGGGAACTGCAGGCCGCGATGGAGGTCGCTCTCAAGGTCCCGGTGGTTCCCGTCAAGGCTGCCGAGTCCGAGATCCTGGAGTTTATCCAGACAGCCTATGAGCCGGGCGGCCCCATGTCCCGGCTGGTGGGCGATTTGGAAGCCGAAGAACTGGATGTCGAAACGGAAGAGACTGCGGAAATCGGCCATCTCCGGGATATGGCCCGTGAAGCCCCCATCATCCAGCTGGTCAACCTCCTGGTGCTGCGGGCGATCCAGTTGGGGGCCAGTGATATCCACCTGGAACCTTTTGAGGAAGCCTTCCGGGTCCGCTACCGCAAGGACGGCATTCTCTATGAGGCCGAGTCGCCCCCCAAAGGCTTACAGGCTGCCGTTCTGTCCCGCCTGAAGATCATGGCCCGCCTGGACATTGCCGAGCGCCGGCTGCCGCAGGACGGCCGCTTCCGCCTCAAGGTCCAGGGGCACGATATCGATTTCCGGGTGTCCACCCTGCCCACGCTCATGGGTGAGAGCATGGTTATCCGCATCCTGGACCGGGAAAAGGTGATCCTCAATCTCCACGGTCTGGGGTTTCCGCCCCGGGAACTGGAGCAATTTGACCAGATGATCCACAAACCCTACGGCATGATCCTGGTCACCGGCCCCACCGGCAGCGGCAAGACCACCACCCTGTATGCCGCTTTGGAACGGATCAACTCCTCGGAAAAAAAGATCATCACCATTGAAGACCCGGTGGAATACCGGCTGTCGGGTGTGACCCAGATGCAGGTAAAATCTTCTATCGGGCTGACCTTTGCCCGGGCGTTGCGTCATATCGTGCGTCAGGACCCGGATGTGGTGCTGGTGGGCGAAATCCGCGACCGGGAGACCGCCGAGATCGCCATCCACGCCGCCCTCACCGGCCATCTGGTGTTTAGCACCCTCCACACCAATGACGCATCCGGGGCGGTCACCCGTCTGCTGGAAATGGGTATTGAGGAGTTCCTGCTGGCCTCGGCGATCCTGGGGATATTAGCCCAGCGGCTGGTACGCGTCATCTGCCCGGAGTGCCGGACCGCCTTGCCGCTCGATTATGAGGTGGAAGAACGGCGCCGGATGCAGGTGGGGCTGGGCGAGCTAAAAAAAACCGACCATCTGTTCCACGGGCAGGGATGTCCCGCCTGCGCCCACACCGGCTATCAAGGCCGCACCGGTATCTATGAACTCCTTACCGTAGACGATGTGATTCGGCCGTTTATCCTCCAGCGGGCTGATGCCAGCACCTTGCAGCACCAGGCCGTTGCTCAAGGTATGAGGACCCTGGCGGGGGACGGCTGGAGTAAGGTGGCCCAGGGCATCACCACCGTCGAAGAAGTCCTGCGAGTGACCCAGGAGTAAGGCATGGCGATGTTTTCCTACCGGGCCGCCGATGCCGCCGGGAATGTCATCCAGGGCACCTTGGAGGCCAGGGAGGAGCGTCAGGTGGTGGCGCACCTCCAGCAGGGGGGCTTGATTCCCTTGCGCATCAACCAGGCCGAGACGGCCACCAGTTGGCAGGAGAAGCTGCCGCTGCGCCGGGGCCGGATTCCCAACCGGGAAGTGGTGAACTTCACCCAGGAACTGGCGGCCCTCCTGAAGGCCGGCCTCCCCCTGGACCGCAGCCTCCAGGCCCTGGAGCAGGTGACCTCCCGGACGGCCATGAAGGCCGTCCTTGCCCAGGTGCTCCGTGATTTGCAGGAAGGTAAGACCCTGGGGGACGCCTTGAGCCGGCATCGCATCTTTTCCCCCCTCTATGTCAGCCTGGTCCAGGCTGGGGAAACCGGGGGCTTCCTGGAAGAGGCCCTGGATCGCCTGGGGGACTACTTAAAGACGGTGAGCGAGTTTCGCAGCTATCTCCTCACCGCCTTGATCTACCCCATGATTCTGGCCGGAGTGGGCGGGCTGTCCCTGATCCTCATGCTCCTCTACGTGGTGCCGCGGTTCGAGTCCTTCTTTAAGGACATGGGGCAGCATCTCTTTTGGAGCACCAGCCTGTTAATCGCCCTCAGCCAGGCGCTACGATCTTACTGGTGGTTAGGGCTGCTGCTGGCCTTCGCGGCGCTCGTAGGGCTGAGGCTCTTGGTCAAGAGCTCGAAAGGCCAGTTTCAGATCGATCGTTTCAAGATGCAGGCCCCCCTTTTAGGGGACTTGAGCCGCCGGGTCGCGGCGGTCTTTTTTGCCAAAACTCTCGGGACCTTGCTGGCCAACGGCGTTCCCATGGTCTCGTCTCTGAGGGTGGTGATCGCCTCGGTGAACAACCGTTTCTTGGCAAAATCCCTGAAAGGGGTTTTAGGAAATGTGGAAAAGGGGCAGCAGCTTTCGGGCCTGCTCAAGAAAGTGGGCATGTTCCCGGAACTCTTCCTGCAAATGACGGCCATCGGCGAAGAGACCGGGCATCTGGCCGACATGCTGCTATCCGCCGCCGATTCTCTGGAAAATGATGCCAGAGGGGCCGTCCGGCGGCTTCTGGCCTTGCTGGAGCCGGTATTGATCCTGGTAACGTCGCTGGTGGTGGCGTTCATCATCGTATCGCTCCTTTTGCCCATACTCAATCTCTATGAGATTCAATTTTAAAGGGGAGGAATTGTGTCATTGACCAGGAAAGAACGGCGCAATGAGGGTTTCACCCTCATCGAATTAATGATTGTCCTGTTCATTCTCGGCCTCCTGGCGGCCCTGGTCGCTCCCAGACTCATGGGCCGGGTGGGGAAAGCCAAACAGAAGACAGCCCAGACCCAGATACAGCTCCTGGGCACTACCCTGGACCTTTTTCATCTGGATGTGGGGCGTTATCCCACTGAGGAAGAGGGGTTGAGGGCTCTCCGGGATAAAGTGGACAACCTGCCGGCCTGGGGCGGGCCTTACCTGGATAAGCCGGTCCCCAAAGACCCCTGGGGCCGGGCTTACATTTACAAATTTCCCGGCGAACATGGCCCCTATGATCTCTATTCCCTGGGAGCCGATGGCGCCGAAGGGGGCGAAGGAGAAAATATCGACATCACGAACTGGCAAACCTCCCCCTGAGGATTTACCGTTGTTTGTTCCCCCGATTTCAGGGGCTGCGGTGCGGCTGGCAATGGTGATCCCCGGATGAAACCGGCGAAGATTTTTTTCAGATCCCCGAGACCGGGAGCGAGCCAGGACACCCACCGGGCCCAGGCCGGGTTTTCCCTGCTGGAGCTTATGGCGGTACTGGCCCTTATGGGCCTCCTCCTGGGTCTGGTGCTGCCCGGCCTCATCAACAGTTGGGAGCGGGAATCGAACCGCGCCACCTTGCGGGAGTTTACCACCACCCTCAGAACCGCCAGGAGCGAAGCGGTCACCAGGGGATTTAAGGTGCGGCTGTTCCTCAACCTCAAGACCGGCCGCTATCGGCTGGAAGGGTCAACCCGGGAAGGCGCCTTAAAGGGAGTGAAGCTCACCGACGCCCAACTGGTATGGCAGAACCCGGAGAAGAGCCAGGGATATATCGCCTTCTACGGGGACGGCAGCACCAGCGGCGGTAAGCTGGCGCTGGCGGAGCCCACCGGACGCCGGTATCTCCTGGAAGTGGAACCCATAACCGGCAAAGTCTCCTTGCGGAGCAACGTCAATTAGACCATGGCGCAAACCAGATATACGGATAGCCCGCTTCCGGGTCCGGCGCCGCACCCGCCCGATGCCGGGGGTTTCAGTCTCCTGGAAGTTCTGGTGGCCACCGCCATCATGGGTATGGTGTTGGTGGTTCTCCTCCAGGTTTTGACCTCGGCCCTGCGGGCCCAGAAAGCCTCCTGGGGCCACACCCAGGCGGTGCTGGTAGCCGAAAAGATCTTGCAGGAAAACTGTGAGATCCACAGCCTGGCGAGGGGAACCTCCCAGGGGCGGGACGGCCAGTATGATTATGTGGTGCAGGTCACGCCCCAGTATGAGTTGGCCGACCCGTTCGCCGACAAGCGGATCCTGTGCTCCCTGATCCAGGTGACGTTGACCTGGCAGGAGTGGGGCCGGCGCAAGACCCTGGAACTCCAAACCATCAGGACCGTGGCGCAGAAGGCAATGTGATCTATGGCTCAGACGGGAAAATCTGCGGGGAGTGCCGGTTTCACCTTGCTGGAGCTGATGATCGCCCTGGGGCTCACCAGCCTGCTGTCAATGGTCGCCTACGGTGCACTCAGTCTCAGCCTCAAGGCTATGCAACACGGGCAGGCGGCCGCCGAGCAGGTCCAGGAACTCCGGGTGGCCCAAACCATCCTGGCGCGCTCCCTTTCTTCCGCCGTCAGCGGCTCTCTCGACCAGCGCCACTACTTTCTCGGCAACGCCTCGGAAATGCGGTTTTTCACCCCGGTGCCCCTGGAAGCTCACAATATGGGCGGTATTTATTACTGGCGGGTTTTGGCGGGCCGGGATGAGTCGGACCAACTGGTGCTGGCCGTGGAACAAGCCAAGAACATCAACTGGTTCCGGGACCCGGAAGGAGTGGAAATCAGGCAGATAATCATCGGGAATCTGACCTCCCTCCGTTTTACTTATGGCCAGGGCGCGGAGGAATTTCAGACCTGGGATGCCGTCAAGGCAAAGGGTTTACCTCAATGGATCAGGGTCTATCTGACCCAGAAAGGGCAAGCCCCCTTGGTTTGGTTTATCCACCTGCATGCATCGGATAGTAGGAATGACGGCAGATCGTTATAATTCCAGGGCCGTGACCCCCAGGGAGGAAGGCTCGGTGCTCCTTCTGGTCATCCTGATCCTAACGCTGATTAGCGTTCTGGTTTTGAGCTGGGCCCAGGAATGGCGTACCGAACTCAAACTGGCCAGCAACTTCGCTGAAGCCCATAAGTGCCAACGGTTGGCCGAGGCCGGGATTTATTATGCCCTGGGGAAGATGGTAACCGCCAAGAACGCGGAGACAGGTGGGATGAACCCCTTTTCCCCCCAGGCCCGGGTGGACTCCGGCGCCCTCTGGAAGGGAGACCAGCAGCCCCACGCGCTGGAACTGCCGGATGGCATTGTGGAGGTCAGGATCGCCGACGAAGGCGGCAAGATCAACCTTAACACGGCCACTGAGCCGCTGCTGTACAGCTTTTTTACCGTGATAGGCCTTCCGGAACCCCAAGTCCGCATCATGGTGGATTCCATTCAGGACTGGCGCGTGAAGGGGAACTACCCGCGTCTTTACGGGGCCAAAAGCGATTACTACCTGAGCCTGAATCCTCCTTATGTCGCCAAGAACAGCAGGTTCGAGACGGTGGAGGAACTCGCCTGGGTGCGCGGCTTCGAGGCCAGCCCCTTGATTCCCCAACTGAGCCGATGGCTGACCGTCCAGCGAACCAGCGGCGGGATCAACGTCAATACCGCCCCTTTGGAGGTGTTGTTAGCCATGGGATTTCCCCGGGAAACCGCCGTGACTATCATGGCCACCCGGCAGTCGATGCCTTTGCAAAATTTTCAAGGGGTTGCCCCCACGGGTGCGAATCCGGCCTTGGGCCAGAGTGTGCAAATGGCTTTCCGATCCTCCCCTTTTTTTACGATTACCGCCACAGGTATGGTAAAGAAAAATAGCAGCCGTCAAACAATGCGGGCCACCGTGCGCATAGAAACAAACCAGCAGGATCCCTGGATGATTACCTCCTGGTATAGCGGGTTTCCGGGATGAACCTCAATCTAAAATGGAACTGGGATATGAGGGCCAACGTCAGCCAGTGGTGGGATGCCCTGAAGGCCTCGGCGCTGACCGGCATGGACGGCCTGGGCGCCTATCTGGGAGGCGAGGGGCTGACGCTGGTCCAGGTCCGCAAGAACCTGTCGGGAATCCAGGTGGGACGGTGGTCCACCTTTCCTTTTGAACCCGGGAAGATGGAGGAGTTGGGCCTCGTCCTGCCGGAAACCGTGTCGGCCTGGGGTTTGGAGTCATGCCCCGTAAGCCTGGCGGTCTCCCCCCACCTGGCCTTCTTCCGCCAGGCCTCACTGCCCCGGGCCGCGTCGGAAAATCTGGCCCGGGTGGTGGCCTATGAACTGGACCGGTTTCTGCCCTTGCCGGCCGACAACCTCTTGTATGGTTTTCAGGTGCTGGCCGAAACGGAAACCGAAATCCGCCTCATGTTGATGGCGGTGCCCCGGGAACAGATCGAGATGTGCCTGCGTCTGCTCACGGAGGCCACGCTGAGACCCGTCGCGGTTGAGTTGGCGCCGGTGGCGGCCGCCAAGGTCTTTGCCCTCTCAGCCAGGACCCTGCCGCCTTCCTGGCTGCTGTTGCTCCATGCGGACGACTCCTTTGAGCTCACTCACCTTCAGGGCGGCAAGGTGCAAGCCTTCGCCCAGGGCCGTAACCTTAAGGGTAAGGACTTATCCCGGGCTATCCTGGCCCAGGTCGATGACCTGGCGGCGGCGCGGCCGGAACCCAGGGCGTTGGGTATCTATGGCCGCGGCGGGGCTGATTTCAAGGCCGGCCCCCTCCAGAAGCATGAACTGGAGGTGATCTATCCCAGCCACCTGCCCATCCCGGGTCTCGCCCCGGAGATGAACCTGGGCGAGGTCCTGCCGGCGGTGGGCGCCGGCCTTTCCTGCTTCGGACCGGCGGCCCTGGGGGTCAATCTCCTGCCCCCGGCGGCCAGGGCGGCTATCCGGCTGGGACGGTTTTCTTTCACCACCATATTGCTCCTGGTCCTTCTGGGCCTTAGCTGCCTCTGGGGGACCAGCGCCTTTATCCACACCCGCGTCGAACTTTTCCGGGTCAACCGCCAGATAGCCGCCTTGAGCCAGGAAGCCAAGGAGGTCGAGGGCCTCCTGAAGGAGAGCCGGGCCCTGGCCCAGCAGATGGAGAGCTTGCATAAAATCGCCCAATCTCCGGATAAGCTGGCGATTCTCAAAGAATTGACCCAGCTCATTCCCAGTAATACCTGGCTGTTCAATCTGCGGCTCAGCAAACAGCATGTGAACCTCAGCGGCCTGTCGACCGCCGCCTCGGACCTTATTCCCCTGCTGGATAAGTCGGGGTTGCTTAAAAAAACCGAATTCGCGTCACCCATTGTTACCGATGCCAACAAACTCGAGCATTTCAAAATTAAAGCAGAATTTTAAGGCCTGGAACCGCGCCCTTGAGCGGCTCTCGCCGCCCCAGCGCCGTCTGGTCTGGCTTGGGGGCGGAGGCTTCCTGCTGATTTTTTTATACCTGGCGGTGGTGAATCCCCTCCTGAGCCTGGAGGATTCATGGAGCCAGGAACTGGTTAACCAGAGCAAGCTTTTAAATAAATATCAGAGCCTCCTAAAAAGCAAGGATCGGGTGATTGCGGCCAACAAGGCCATGAAGGCCGCCCTGGTCCGGACGGAAGGCCAGTTTCTTTCCGGGTCCAACCCCGCGGTGGCTTCCGCTGAACTCCAGGAGATCCTGAAAAACCTGGCCAAGGAGCAGGGGGTCCAGATGACCAGCGCCAAGGTCCTCCCGCCCCGGGAGGCGGGGCTTTATCTGGAGGTGCCGGTCCAGGCGGAATTGACCGCCACCATAAACCAGCTCGTTTCCCTGCTGTATCATCTGGAGCACCATAAAAAGCTCCTGTTTCTTCCCGATCTGGACATCAATGCACCCCGCATGGTCAAAGGGGATAATAAAGACGTCCCGTTGCAGATTAGCATGGTGATCTCCGGGGTCATCAAAAAAGGAGCGCCCAGTTGAGTTGGCGGCGTGAGTTCAAGCCGGTAAATCTCTTGCTTCTGGCGGGCATTGCCTTCCTGCTGGTGGCGATCATCCGCATATGGTGGGGCGGGGGGGGGGACATGCCGTTCCAGGGCCCAGCCGCCAAGGGACCTGAGATGCCCACGGCGCCCATCCTCAGGGATCAGCAGCCCCTGTCGGCTTTCGGCGCCGTCGCGGCCAAGAACCTGTTCAGCCAGGACCGGAGCAGCCCGACCGCCGGCGTTGCCAAAGTTCAAGACAGCCTGGAAGGCCGCCAGCTCTTGGGAACCATGCTCATTGGGGAGACCAGGGCGGCCATCATCGGCGGCAAACTTGCGGCGGGCGGCAAAGGCAAGGCGGATATCGAGGCAGTCTATCTGGGAGAGGAGTGGAATGGGTTTAAAGTGTTTGAAATAGCCAATGATTCAGTGACTTTTCTTGGCAAGGAAGGCCGAAAAACGTTAAAGTTTCCGGAATAGGATTCCAGGGGATACCTAATGCACAATTGCCTAAACTTCGTGGGGAAACGCCGCAAAGGAGGGTGGCTCTCACGTCTCGTGCCGTTGTCGATCATTCTCGGCGTCATGGGGTGCGCCTCCACCCAGGAGGTGGCCCCGCCCCAACCACCCGCACCGGTCCGGACTCCGGTCCGGGTCATCGCGCCGTCACCCAAGCCGCCGCCGGCGTATGCCAAGGCCGCGAAGCGGGCGGCAGCAGAGGAACAGGTGGATGAACGCTCCCTGGAAAACCTGTCCACCCGCATCAAAAAAATGCCGGTGACCCGCCGCACCCCTGCCACTGGGGAGAAGGTCTATCCCATCGACCTCAATCTGAAGAATGCCGACCTGGTGGAAGCCGTCCGGGTCCTGGCCGACACCATGGGGCTCAATTATAATATCGACCCCAAGGTTAAAGGCACGGTCAACGTGCGCGCCACCGGGAAGTTAAGCAAAAGCGAACTGCTCTCGATTATGGAGACGATCCTCACCATCAACGACGCCACCATGATCCAGGCCAACGATTTATATAACATCGTGCCCGCTGATAAAGCCTCCACCCGGGGCCTCCCGGTGTACAGCCGGGGCGCGGTCCCTCCGGGCATGCGGGCCCAGGTGGTCTTTTTGGAGCAGACCTCGGCCAAGGAAGTGGTGGCGGTCCTGAAGCCCCTGATGTCCCATGCCGGCAGCATCTCCAGCGCCGCGAACAATTCCCTGGTCCTGATCGACAATCCCGACAACCTGGATAAACTGTTGAAGTTGATTTACCTGATGGACACCCGGGCCCTGGCCAATACCCTGGTGCGCATTGTCAAGGTGCATAATACCGACCCCACCGATATCATCAATGAGTTGGAGACCATTTTTTCGGCCTACGGCAATCTGGCCCAAAAGGGCAAGGAGAGCTTCGGGGTCAGCTTCATGCCGGTGGGCCGCCTCAACTCCGTGTTGATCCTGGCCAATTCCCAGCCTTTAGCTGAGCGTGCCC
>Ga0351890_10037_pt1 | contig 52101 bp, 29 predicted proteins | sample TotcelFGM3001M15_FD_206743 | JGI IMG/M metagenome (GOLD analysis project Ga0351890, IMG submission 206743) | Enriched cells from coal bed in the Powder River Basin, Montana, United States - Total cells FGM rep3 HSBNCT.FGM.300.1.M15 ...
CGATTATTCCTGAAGTACTGTTTGATATCGACGAAAAAGATCTACGCATTGATACCTATAATGCCTCAGGACATGGTGGGCAGAATGTTCAAAAAAATGATACTGCAGTTCGTATTGTTCATGAGCCCACGGGTGTGGTTGCGGTATGCCAATCAGAACGTTCTCAACAATCCAACAAAGATGCAGCAATGAAGATTCTGCGTTCAAAGCTTATGGCAAAAATGGATGAACTCCGCTTAAAGGAGTTAAACGAACTCAAACTTCAGCAAGTCTCTGCGGAATGGGGAAGTCAAATCAGATCCTATGTGTTACAACCCTATACTATCGTAAAAGATCTACGCACAGGCTACGAACAAGGAAATGTTGCTGAAGTATTGGAAGGATATCTTGATGAATTTGTGTGGGAGTATATTGGCTTTTCTGCTGCCAGGCAGAATCAAAGCTAAGGCTGGAGGCAGTTGTGTTTGAAAAAATAGAATTAGATCAAAAATGGCCATTAATTGAGGAAAAGGTTTTAGCTTTTTGGGACAAAGAAGATATTTTTAAGAAAGGTCTGGAGCTATCCAAAGATCGTCCTTCTTTTATTTTTTATGAGGCCCCCCCCACTGCTAACGGTAAGCCTGGCATTCATCATGTACTTGCACGAATATACAAAGATTTATTTTGCAGATACAAAACGATGAAGGGTTTTCATGTTCCACGCAAAGCTGGCTGGGATACTCATGGTTTGCCAGTAGAGCTTGAAGTGGAAAAACGCCTGAATATCAGCGGAAAGAAAGATATTGAAGCCTATGGAATTGCTGAATTTATCGCAGAATGTAAAAAAAGTATTTTCACCTACAAAGAAGATTGGGACAAAAACACTAAACGCATTGGATACTGGCTCGATCTTGACCAACCCTATATCACCTGTAGCAACTCCTATATCGAATCTATCTGGTGGGCGCTCAAACAGATCTATGAAAAAGGCTTAATCTTTAAAGGCCACAAAGTAGTCCCTCACTGCCCTCGGTGTCAAACTACGCTGAGTGCTCATGAAGTTGCTCAGGGCTATGACGACCACACCGTGGATCCTTCGGTATTTATCAAATTTCCACTCGAAAACGAGGACAAAACTTTTTTTCTGGTTTGGACCACTACCCCCTGGACTTTGACAGCTAATGTTGCTTTGGCCATTCAGGCTAAAGCAAACTATGTTCGTGTTCAATTTGGAGATGAAGTCTTGATCCTTGCTAAAGATAGAGTAGAAGCTGTTTTTAAGAAGGAAGCTTATGAAATAATCAACGAGTTCAAAGGTAAAGAACTTATCGGCCAAAGGTATAAGGCTTTGTTTCCTTACGGAGGGGAAGAAGTTTTCACAAAGGGTTGTCGTATTGTTGCTACCGACTTTGTTGGACTGGAAGATGGCACTGGAATAGTGCATCTTGCCCCAGCTTTTGGCGCAGACGATATGAATGCTGGCATCGAACACGATCTACCAGTTTCGATCACGATCGACTTAAATGGTACCTTTAAAGATGAAATTAGCGATTTTAAAGGTCTATTTATAAAAGATGCAGATAAACTTATTCTCAAGCAACTAAAAGAAAGAAATATCCTTTTTCGATCCGAAACCATTATCCATACTTATCCTTTTTGCTGGAGATGTCAAGCTCCTTTGGTGTATCTTGCCAAAGATTCCTGGTTTATTAAAACCAGTGCTCTTCGTTCCAAATTGTTAGCACATAATGACACTGTCAAATGGTACCCTCAGCATATCCAAAAAGGTCGCTTTGGCGAATGGCTCAAGGATGCTAAAGATTGGGCCATCAGCCGTGAACGTTTTTGGGGCACCCCACTAAATATATGGGAATGTAGTGCTTGCGAAAGTATCCAGTCTGTTGGAAGCGTCGCAGAGTTGGAAAAGCTTAGTGGACAAAAACTCGATCAACTAGAGCTTCATCGTCCATTTATCGATGAAATCAAGTTTAGTTGTCCCACCTGTGGAGCCATTATGCATCGAGTTAACGAAGTGTTGGATTGTTGGTTGGATTCGGGTTCTATGCCCTTTGCTCAATATCATTATCCTTTCGAACATGCTGAGTTTGAAAAACAGCTTTTTCCCGCAGATTTTATTTCAGAAGGAATCGATCAAACCCGAGGCTGGTTTTATACTTTGCTGGCAATAAATAGCATTTTGTTTGATAAAGCTCCCTACAAATCGGTACTCACCTTTGAATTGGTGCTGGACGAAAAAGGTGAAAAAATGTCCAAATCCAGAGGAAATGTGGTCGATGTAAACGAGATGATTGATCACTACGGCACCGATGCTATCCGATGGTCCATGTTTTTTTCTTCCACCCCCTATGTACCTCGTCGATTTAGCAAAAATATTGTATCGGATGGCTACAAAAATTTCATCCTGCCTTTGCTTCATGTGACTTCTTTTTTTGTCACCTACGCCAATATCGATCAATGGAAAGCTCCTCTTGATCCAAATACTCCTCCTCCTGCCACTTCCTTTATGGATCGTTGGGTCATTTCTCGAATTGAATCTCTCACCAAGCAAGTAAACGCAAGCATGGATAACGTGGATGTTACTGACTCGTCCAAGCGCATAGCAGTATTTGTGGATGATTTGAGCAACTGGTATATCCGAAGGTCTCGAAGGCGATTTTGGAAAAGTGAAAGCGATCAGGATAAACTGGAAGCTTATGCTACCTTATACTATGTTCTCTATCGACTTTGTTTGCTGATTGCTCCCTTTGTTCCTTTTACTGCGGAGTATTTATTTGGCGTTTTGTCAGGGTCGGAGCAAAATTCAACGAGCAAGAGTGTTCATTGGATGAGCTTTCCTGAAGCAAGCGAAAAGAATATCGATTTAGAGCTTGAAATGCGCATGAACCAAATTCGAGAATGGATTACCGCGGGACTGAGAGCACGAAAAAAAGCTGGTATCAAGGTGCGCTTTCCTCTTTCATCCCTGAGCATTATCTCAGAAAAAGCTATTGTTTTAGAAGAGGACGCAAAACAAGTCATCATGGAAGAACTTAATCTGAAAAATATCTCCATTGAAACTGATATATCGAGGTATGCCAGACTAAATTTGAAACCCAATTTGCCAGTACTTGGAAAAAAAGCAGGCAAACAATTGCCTCAGATTAAGCAGGCATTATCTGAGCATAACTCTCCTTTTACTTTGCTTCAGGACTTAGAAAAAAACAAAAGCCACAAGCTTATTCTTGCAGACGAGACTTCAGTGATTTTAGAGAAAGAAGACCTAATTACTGAGCTTACTTCAATTGATGCAGATAAAGCCGTTGAAACTGCAGGCAAGGATAATGTGGTGTTAAACCTTGCCTTAAGCCCTGAATTGCTCAAGGAAGGGCTTTCAAGAGAAATAATTCACTTTATTCAGACCATGCGAAAAGAAGCTGACATGGAAGTTTCTGAATTCATCGAAATAGCGTATTATACCAATGAAGACCAGATTCATGAAACCATCAAGGATTATGAAACTTTGATCCTGAGCGAAACCTTGGCAAAAAAGATTCAAGTTTTGCCAAAGCAGGCCGACCATGCAAAACCCCTTCTTTTGGACGCTCCCGATGGATTTAAAGGAGAGATCTGGCTGCTTATAGGTCGCCTTTCTTTTTGAGACTGAAAGGGTGAGTATCTGTAATAATACTGCCTGCTTGTGCGATTTTTTCTCGTAGATCCTTACCAAGAGAAAATATTTGTTGATGTGCAATACCATCATAAAATCTTGTTTTACCTGCGAGGCGCTGTTGTATGCGTAGGTCGATCTCTTTAGGATTTAAAAGAAAAGGATCAGTATTAAAGGATGCAAAGGCAAAACCCCAGCAGGTATCAAAAGAAGGCACATAGACTGAGTAAGAACGGACTATCGGAAACACTTCCTGCATTGTTTTTATGATAGAGGCATGCATTTCGTAGGTGCTTGTTCTGAGTAGAGATCCCTGGACTACCAAAAAGCCGTTTTCATTTAATTTATTTTTACAAATGGAAAAAAACTCTTTGGAATAAAGCATTTGAGAAGGACCACCATTGACAGGCTCGGTAAGATCAGTATAGATGCCGTCAAAAGCATGATCATTCTGCTCTTCAAGGAGCTTTCGTGCATCCATGTGTATCAGAGTGACTCGCGGATCAAAAAAGGATCCCTGATGCCATTCGGGTAGTTCTTCCATGTACATTTGGATGGCTTCCTGATCGATGTCACATTTAATTACGCTCTCCACTGTTTTGCATCGCAGGATCTCTCTAAGCGTGGCTCCTTCTCCGCCACCACAGAGAAAAACTTTTTCTGGAGAAGAAGCTCCGCTGATTAAGCCTGGAAGAACAAGACTTTCATGATAAATGTATTCATCAAAAAGAGAAGATTGAACATCCCCATCTATGAGAAGCATTTTTCCAAAGCTTCCAGAGTCAATGAGCTGAATGTCTTGATATTTGGTGTTGAATGATTGGAGGATTCTGCTAAAGCCATGAGAATGGATTTCTGAGGAAGAGAAGCGATCGTTAAACCAGAGCCACCCCGACACTATTCCTCTGCCTTTTGATGGGTGTAGTTGCCGTCTTCTTCTGGCAAACCACGAATAATTTCGGTAACATGCATATCGCCAGCTTCAAAAGCCTTGTATATGTATTCAAAAGCCTTTTTTGGATCTGCGGTCTCTCCGCAAGTATAGATATCCAAGGCTGCATATCCATTTTCGGGCCAGGTATGGATAGATAAATGGGATTCAGCAATGACAACAACTCCGCTCACTCCCTGTGGGCAGAAGTGGTGAAAAGCAAGTTCTTTGATCTCAGTCTTTGCTTCTATCGCAGCTTGCGATAATATATCTCTCACTCCTGCTAAATCATTTAATTTTGATGCGTTACACTTTGAAAGTTCAACGATAAAATGTCTCCCTAAGGTGTGCATTCCACCAACCCCCTTTCCCAAGGTTAATAACCAGTATAAAAAACAAGAGATAAGTATACGAAAAAAAAATAATTATCAACTATTTTTTTCAATTACTTTTACTTTTATCTTTTGGGGAAAGATATGAGCGATGATTTCGCCAGGTAACTGAAGAAGCTCAATTTTACCTAAATGCTCTCCGATAGACCAGTTGGAGGCATCAATAACGGCCTCCAATTTGGTAATTTTGCTAAGAATATCTTTTGGACCATAAAGACGGACTTGAATTTTATCTTCAAGAAAGTAAGCTTCAAGATCCTTGGAAAGGTGAAGTATTTTAATGCTGACGTCGTTGAAAACTACTTCAATATCCTCTTCCAGTTGGATTTGAATTTGGTAGCCACCCTCGGGGATATCAAGAAGCACATCAGCAATGGGAGCCAAAACAAGATTAAAAGTGCCTGATTCTTTTAGCCCCTCGATAGTAATAGCTTCGGTATAAGCGGAAGTGATGCTTTCGAGAACTGCTCCATTGCCTCTCAAAGTAACCAAAGGAGGTATGATTTGCACAGATTTGATTCGAAAAAGAGGGTTGCCCTCAAATCTTGGTATGATAGGTACGATTTTACTGACATTAGAACTAATTACAGGAACATAAACCTTTATAATTCGTTGATTGATTTCTAGGTTATCAATGATTTCCTGTTGTTGATTGAGTAAAACTGCTTCGATAGAGCTGAAAATATCTGCATTGGCATTGCTGATGTCGATAGTCACTACTGCCTCTGTGATTTGATTGACCTGATTTTCAGGACCTTTGACAATAACATATTCTGGGTTTAGATCGATGTTACCCATGATATTGCCTTTCATTAATTCTCCTTTGAGCTGAGGACGCACCAGAATTTCTCGCGATACTATTTGTTCCAGCTTGACCTCCATTATGGAAGGGCTTATGTTTTCGATGACAATACCCCGGGGAAAAGAAAGAATTGGCTCTTTGGCATAAGACCCCGAAGAATATCCAGCCATGTCAATCACAGCTCTGATGTTTTTTTCTGCTTGATCGATTGCATTTGCAGGAGCGCTAAAGCGTACTTCGATGTAGTTTTGATCCACCTGTACAAGATATTGCTCCGAGATATTGGTAAATTGGATCTGAATGGTGATTTTCTTTTCGATGCGTACTCCAAAAACAAAAAAGATATAAGACCAGAGCATCAAAGCCAGCAAGACTGAAGTGCATTTTAATGCGAAGTTATGAGAAAGCCACAATTTTAAACGCTTCATGCTTTCTTTTTACCTTTTTTTCGAGACTTGCACATGACCATAAGCATTTCTTTTAATTCCTGTAGGGTGAGGTTGGAAGTGATTCGACCAGAGACGGAAAGTGATATGCGACTATCCTGCTCAGAGACAATGATGGTAATAGCGTCGGTTTCTTCAGTGATGCCAATGCCAGCGCGGTGACGGGTTCCAAAGTTTTTTGAAATGTATAAATTTTCGGTTAATGGCAAAATGACTCGGGCAGAAAGAATCTGATCATTTTTAACTACTACGGCACCATCATGCAATAAAGAGGGAGGGGTAAAAATAGTGACCAAGAGTTCGGTGCTGATTTCTGATCCTATAGTGACACCGGATTCAAGAAAGGGACTAAGCGAAGATTCGCGTTCTATTACTATCAATCCGCCAACTTTTTTTCTGGATAATATCTCGATGCATTTGCAGATCTGATCGATCGAATCATCTTTGAGATAGGAAAATTCCATTAAACGAAAAGCATTTCCCAATAAAGTCCTGCGAGTTCCAAGTTTTCCTAAAAAACGTCTAAGCTCAGGCTGGAAGATAACTGCCAAAACTACTGGAAAGGAAATGGCTAAAATGGAAAGGAGGTTGCTGAGAAGCCAGCCAAGCATAGTAAATCCGAAAAAAAGACTTAATGATTTGAACAGGTTTAGCAACAGAGCGATCACTAACATGCCAACGATTAATTGTAAGGCTCGGGTAGATTTGAACCATACTAAAATATGATAAATGAGTATGCTGACCATTAAAATATCTAAAAGAATAACAACAAGGCTATTTTCCATAATAAAAAATGTAAAACTTTTTTTTTAAAAAGCAAAAACTAGCTTCAGATATATTGACAGTAGCTTATGCAATGCTATGTTATTTTAAAAGGTTTAAGTTCAATGGAGGTTTTTGGTGAAAGGGAAGGTTAAATGGTTTAATTCCCAAAAAGGATGGGGCTTTTTGTCTCCCGAAGATGGCAATTTGGATGTTTTTGTGCATTATTCTAAAATTGACATGGAGGGCTATCGAAATCTTAAAGACAACGAAGAGGTCATGTTTGAAATTGAAGAGGGGGAAAAAGGACCTATTGCTGTTAATGTACGCAAAGTAGCCTAAACTGGTTTGGTGTCTTATGCCTGAATGAAGGAGGAATAACATGAGAATTAGCATTAAGAGCGAAAACAACGGCTCATTTGATGAGACAATGCTGGATTATGCCCAGGAAAAAATTGGCAAAGTCGAAAAATTCTACAACGAAATTCAGGACACTACTTTGGTGTTGAGCGAAAAAAAAGGTCGTACCACTGCTGAAGTTACCATCAGGCTCAACGGTAAAATTATTCGCGCAGAAACTGAAGAGCAAAGCCTAAGAACAGCCATCGATCGACTGACCGACAAACTCGAAACTCAAATGAGAAAATTCAAAGAGCGCAATGTCACTCTTCATCGAAAAAGCACCAAAGATACTCATGAGGCATACCCTGAAACTTTTCCTCGCGATTCGGACAACCCTATTATTCGCACCAAAAAGTTTACCATCGAGCCTATGTCAGACGAGGAAGCCATCGATCAGATGGAGCTATTGGGACATGATTTCTTTTTATTTTATCGCATGAAAGGCGAAAATGAAGGCCTAAGTCTGATTTATAGAAGGAAAAACGGCGGCTATGGTCTTTTGATGCCCGAGTGGAAATAAGTTGATGTTCAAAAAATTCGCAACATTTCTAAGCAACTGGCAGTGGAATGGCATCAAATTAGCTGACTTATTGGTAGTTTTTGTTATTCTTGCCACCGTGATGCTAACCATCAACAAAACTTCTCTTGCCAGGCAAAGCATTCAATATCTTGAAACAGTCAAAATCGAACTGGTGGTTCCCAATCTGGATACTCAGGTAGCAACCCAAATCCAGGTGGCTGATATAATATCAGATCAAAAGGGTAATTCATGCTTCGAAATTATCGAGAAAATTGAACGCCCTGCAGAGCATCCCGTGATTGACAGTCAAGGGCAGATTATAGTAGCTCAACACCCCAAACTTCTAAGTCTTTTTCTTACTCTTCGATCGCTGGAGCCTATGGAATACCGCCACGGAATTAAATATAACTGGCAAGTCATTAAAATTGGAGGCTCGATCATTTGGGAAACCAGATTCTGCCGATTTGTTGGATTGGTTCGTAAAATTAATTAGTTGCGAGAAAAATAGTTTTTTGTTTTTGCATTTTATTATTTTTTTGTATAATAAACTTAGCCATGCTTTGAAAGAGGTGAAACTGTATGAAAAGGTTTTCAGTTTTACTAGTGGTTGTTGCTTTTTTAATACCACTTGTAGTATATGGTTTGAATGGAAATTTTGATCGTTCCTTTGCTGATAAGGGGCTTGAATTGGATTCTCCCCGTTTAATGTTTGCTTCCTCTGATTTGCCTGCAGATGAATCCGAACCACCTCCTACCCTCCCTCATGAAGAGGCTCAGCTTCCACGCAGAATGGAACTTTTTCCCTCCCCCGAAGGCTTTAAAGGTACTATCAAAGAAATCGATAGACAAAAACTAACCTTTATCCTCAGCAATGTTACCTTTTTTAATCCCCGCACCAACATCGAAGAAAAAAGTGATTTTTTAGTAATCACCCACGTTGATACAACTTTTCTTCACAACCTTGCTCCTATGGTGGGCTTGGCACACCTTACCGAAGGCATGGAAGTGGTTTGTCAAAGCAAGAAGACCAATTTTGACACCAAAACATTAGAGAGCACTGAATTTATATATTCAGGCCGTTACCATGAAGAGGGCGAAAAAACTCATATCCCCTTTGCAGGCATGGTTTCCCAGGTAGATCGATCCAACGATGCTCTTATAGTTGAAGGTTTTATCTTTCCTCATCATCTTGTGTCTGATCCTTACACCATAAAAATAGCCCCTGGTGCTTTCTACAGAAAACTAATCCTCGGTGAAACTTATACTACCGATCTTCCAAGTGGCAACATTCCCGAAAATTTTGTGGATGGCATGTTTATTCAAGGGATGGCTGAAGTAATTTATGGCGACGATTTTTGTACCGCGGTTGACATAACTTTTGTTTTTGAGAACTAAATGACAGAAATAAGCAGGTGTGGGAGGGATAAATGAAACGACTATCTCTTAAGTTAATTACAATATTTGTATCCGTATTACTATGCAGTATTTCATTCTTACAGCTTTATTCGCCTCCAAAAGCCCAGGCGTTAGTATCCAGCGGTGTTTGGACTGACATTACCCCAAACAATCGCTCGCTGTCTCCATCGCAGTTTGGCTACTATGGTGACTACGGTTCTCAATATGGCTTGCATACGCCTTTTGCTGAGCTTGTTGAGCAAAAACCTTTATCTGAAGGCGGAGGAAAAGTTATCCACTGGTTTCTCGGCGTTCCAACTACAGGTATGTATTCTGGCAACCCGAGGGCTGCCATTCTCCATTCCATAAATTATGGCGAAACCTGGAACGACATCACTCCCACCGATTTATATGGTTCCCAGCTTGGTTTCCAAGTAATAAAAGAGCAGTGGTTTACCGGCAACAATCCTCAAAAAAGTCGTTGGAACGGCAAGCTTTTCTTGTATGGTACCAAAACTCCCAATGGTTTTAACGTAGCTGGATACATCAATTATCGACCCAACCTATATCGATACGATGGCGACGGTTCTACGGCCACCTGGCAATCCCTAATCAGCGAATTTACCGGCAGTTTTGCCGGAGATCACACTACTGGTTCTGCCTATTACCATCGCTATTACCAGTATGGTATTGGGTTTAAAGCACACCTTGCAGTTCATAACGGCAAACTCTATGCGCTTTCCTTCCGACTTACCTCAAACTCCAATCCAGCTTCATACGTAATGACTGTCCATGCTTTTGATGGTACTATGAATCAGCTCATGACTTCTACTGCTCCACTTGGCTTTACACAAAAATGGGTCTCAGACACCTATTCCAATTATGCTTACAACCCCCCTGCTGGCATATTCTATTTCAAGAGCCTGATGGGTCATTTATTTATTGGTACCGACCGTACCTCTAATGCTTCTCCTTGGAGCGGGCATCAAGATACTTTTTCAGCGTTCTATCAATCCAATACTGCGGGAGATACCTTCTATACCCATTTCCCCCCTGCTCCTCCGATGGGAAGACCCACTACGGTTCGTACCCGCATTCCCCCCTATCTTACAGGTTCCAATTATTGGGCAAACAGTACCTTTTCGATTAATATTGGCGGAGTTATATATCTCGCTACTACTAATACTTCCACTCAATATTGGTATCAAACCTGGAATTATGATTGGTTGCTAAAAGGCACCAGTGGTGCAATCTATTGGAATGCCTGGTATCTCAACCGTGATTGTCAAATTTTATATACCCAGACTGGTACCAACACCATCACCGTACAACGCATCACTGCTTTTCCCCCCCCCAATGGCACCACCATCCCCATTACTCTCGAAGCCTACAAGGGGCATCTGTATGGTGGTTTTGCCCAAAATGCCGGTTCTGTTCCTGGGAGCTCTTGGTCTGGAGCACCTAAGATACGCCGTACTAGTCGGGTAGTCGACAATTTGGGTAACCCTTGCGTTTATGTCAATCAAACGACAGGAGCACAAAACCTGACTCAACGTTTTGGTAACTGGCCTTCCTGTGGAAACGTTGTTGATCCTGCCTATCCTACGCGTAATGCATCCGCTAATCCTTCTACAGGCAACAATAATGCCATCACTGCGATGATGAAAACCGTCAAACCCAAAGTGGGGGGTGGTTTTGAGGACGACAAACTCTATATCAGTCACTCTGCGGGCTCTTGGAGCAACGCCAGCAGTTGGGTGGGTTTGTTTTCAACCGAGGGAGACTTAGCTCCTGCTCCAACCTTCGGACGACCAACAGCCAATCGTACCCCGTCGAACGGCACTAACACTACTTTCCCAATACAAATACCACCATTTGGTCCAACCTATACTGCCCACACCAATGCATCCACGAGATACATATATTATGGTAGTGATTATACCTTTTATATCCTAAACTATGGTTGGTTTAGCTGGATGTTTGTCAACCAAAACTGCCTAATCGAATCTACTCCCGGTCCAGGTCCCAATGCCGTTACCATCCAAAGGATAGAGGTTGGAGCACCAGCTCCCAGTGGTTCAGAATTGCTCTACAAGCTAGAAGAAGACGAATGGAACTACAACGATTCCGGCACCAATCATTATCGAGGCACTAGCACCTTGTACAATATTTATACTGCCTCCGATATTCAGATGTCTTCCCTGGGTATGGTATTTATGTTTACTACTCCCGCCAACAAACCTGCCGCAGAAGGTCACGCCAACCGTCGTTTCAGAATTTTCAATGCTCAACCCAGCATAAGTATTATTGGTGATCCCAACCCCTTGATCATTGAACGGGGTCAAACTGCAGATATGACTTTTTATCTTACTCCCAAGGGAGGTTTTGGTCAGGATGGCATCCGGATGAAGATGCTGGTGCCAGGTCAAAATGGTCTCTTCCTGCCATCCAAGGATCCTTTGGGCAATGAATACCTTGAAAACAAGTTTTTCTCTCAAAAGGCAAATCAATGGGGGCCAGTATATTTCTATCGTCAAACTCCCACCGATTCCCTTATGCCTACCTTCCGCACTACGATGTCTCAGCCTCTGGGTACCTTTGACGCAGAATTGCATGTATATGATGTTTTAACAGGTTTAGTGCGTGTTTTCCGTTTTAAAATTACTGTTCGACCTCCAGCCCCTGGCTATACTGCTTCGGTTTTACCTTCCAGCAAGCAAATGCGAGCAGGAGAAAGCTTCTGCTTTGATGTCAACATTGAGACCCGTTTTGATTTTGAAGATAATGTGATTATAGGTATTTTCTGGACCAATCCTCCTCCCGTCAACAATACCCGCTTTGAATGGAAAGACAGCACTTACATCAACAATCAAATGAGTGATACTATCGTAGAAGTCTTTACCCGTAAAAATCTGGGCACCCAATATCAATTCTGTTTCCACACCCAAAAGGATGTTACCCCAGGTAACTATCAATTCCAACTTCTCTTCTTCTCCAGTGTTAAAACCCAAAAAGTTAATGTTAATGTTCAAATTCTTCCTCCCCAACCTACCTACCAGATTCAAACCATGCCAGTGATAGGCAAGGCAGTCCCGGGTGGCAGTGTTCAATATCTTATCACGGTGACCAGCATTGACAATTTTGTTGGGCAGGTAGCTTTACACATCGAAAACCTACCCAATACCGTTCAGTTAGTCAGCCTCAATCCCTCTACTGTCAATCTAAGCCTTGCTCAACCCGTGGCATATGCTGATCTTATCCTACAGACTTTTTCATCTATCTATAGCCCCAACAAGCCTACTAATTTCTACTCCAAAGTTATCAGCAGTTCTGTCGTCAACCTTTCCTGGACACCATCCAATAAAGGTACCCATGATATTGCCGGCTATGAAATATACCGTGGACCCAACCAATACATCGAAAAAGCTGCTAAGATTGCAGATGTTGGTCCCAATGTTGTCAACTATGATGATACTCAGGGCATCGAACGTGGTACCACCTATGTTTATTTCATTCGTGCCTATGACAATCAGGTTCCACCCAATTATTCCGAGTTTGTTGCTTCAAATGAGGCCACTCCCCTGCATACACCCTCTATGACTTTGCAAGCCATTCCCAATACAGGCACTTTGCCTGGTTATTACCGCTTCCTGGTCGTCGGAGACGCATGGGGCACTGATGAGTGGGGCAATCTATATCCTCTGACTGTACCAGCTGATACTGATCTATTGGTTTACAAGCAGATCGATCAAATGAAGACTCCTACCTTTGATACCTGGGGAATGCTTCTTTTGCTCTTTGGTTTGTTTGCTTTTATGTTTGTACAAAAAAGAAAAAGAGCTAATTACGATATACCATAGCAAAGCTATTGGCTTCGTAGAGGATTTCCTTGAAGAATGCTAAATCAAACGGATGGCTTGGTTACCTCCAAAGCCATCCGTTTCTTCTTTTCTTTTTGCTTTTTTTTGTGTATCTATTTATATTGCAGTTAATAACTCATCTACCCTGGTTTACTCAACCCTTGAGCTGGCTTACCACGACAATAACTTCGACGATTCTAAAATGGATTGGTCTTCCTGTGAGTATGGAAGGATGTTTTATTGTCTCTGCCCGTGGAATCAATATGGAGATTATTTATGAGTGCACTGGTATTTATGGCATCATCGTGTATGTATCTGCTGTATTGGCTTCAGATAGGGGATGGTATAGAAAGTTATATGGCATATTACTTGGCGTTCCTCTCATCTGGTTGACCAACTTAATACGACTTATTTCTATCTATTGGATATCCTATGAATATCCCCCTATATTCGATTTTCTACATACTTATTTTTGGCAGTTATTTTTAATTATTGTTGTCATCATCGTATTTTATTCCTGGTATCGATTAGATGATACTAATGAACACCTTAAAAACAAAACCAAATAAGCCAGTATTCAAGCATTTTATTTTTCTTGCAGTCTTTTCTGTGATACTTGCGGTCTTGTTTTTTCTGTGGTATCCAGTGGCCCCTTATTATGTATTTTTACGATATTGGTTGAGTCACCGACTCCTGGCTTTAGTAGGTTTCTATCCTCAGTTTTCTTTGCCAGTCAATCTTTCAATTCAGGGAGAATATTTCTCTTTTCTTCCTTTTCTAGCCTTAATGATATGTACCTATAAAAGGGATATATTCAAACTATGGAAGTATTTACTGCAGGTACTTGTTTTAATAGTATTGATGGAAGTATTAGGCAAATTTTTTGAGCAATGGCATGCTTATCAAGCTCATTACTTTAGCTATGTTCTTTCCATTTTTTTATTAGCCAGCGCAAGAGTCGCTTTACCCTTTGCTGCCTGGCTTCTTTCTATAGAAAGCACCAAGAAAAAGCTCTTTTGAGTCTTACCTTACTTCTTTATCTTTAATTCTGAACCTAAGCTATCCAGTTCTGTATTTCTTTTATATTTACGAAAAAGAAATGAAAGGTGGGTAAGCATGAAAAAAGTATTGGCTCTGACGCTTTCTATCTTGCTTATAAGTTCTATGTCCACGGTATTCAAACCTGTTGACACCGTACAAGCAAATAGTGCCACAATTAATGCTGTTTTTGCTGCAGTACGATGGATAGAAGTTGGGAAAAATCGAGATGGATCGAGTTTGCCTATTGGAAGACAATTTCCCTGGCAACGGAGCAATGAAGCTGTCTGGGGAAACTCTAGCTATCCCATGCCTCGCAGCACCGCCCCAAAGCCAGCAACACAAAGTACAAGCTCCAAGCCCTTGTATTACACTGAATTCTATTTAGATGTTAATCCTGCTGGAGGTCAATCTCAGCTATCCAATCACTGGTATGCCGTACTTGATGATTCAGGTCAGATCTGGATTGATCAAGATGGTCGCTATCAAGATGCAAGAGAGTCTGGTTTACCTCCTGATCGCTGTGATCAAAACACTCGCAAGGTCGATCCTACAGGTTTTAACAATACCTTGGGACCCTTTCTTGTGGGAGACTATATTCATCTGGATCACAACAAAAAGTATCCTTTCTCTCCCCGTGGGTCCATTGGTGCTTATCCGTCTTATGAGGGGAATTTTACTGGAAGATTGTTTAAAATTGGACATTCAGAATTGGGCTCGGATGCGACCAAAGTTTTACTTTTGTCTGAAGTCTTGTTTGCTTCATGCAGTCTGGGTTCCTATAACTTATCTGTTGAGACCGACTTGTGGTATGGCATTCAGCCTTCTGCTACTGCAGTACGACTATATTCACCTTTTGGAGATGTGCAGGCCAATGCACAATCTGTACAGCGAAGTACTGTGCTTGACCCCACTGGAACCAAGTTTTTCGCTCCTGCTACCACTTTTCAGAATATCAGACTTAAGTATCGTTCTTATGTCGGAGTTCAGATATGGAAAGACAATGGGATTAATGCAAATATTGCAGGATCCGGAAATACGAGCGCCAACAATCTTTCTGACGATTATATAAGTGGTCAATCAGGCGAAGAGTTTCTTGGTATGAGAAACATAGAAAACGACACTGATGCTCTTTTACCTTTGATGCCTTTTCCTCCTCTTGTGAAGTTTTATTCTGCAAATGCCTCTGACCGATTAGGGTGCGGAGCCCCAATTTATGATGATTTGGATGATAATTCGTTAGTCTCCGCTGGGGATCGACGCATTAATCATGTCCGACTGAATATTGGTGGAGTCATTATCGATTATCCTCCTGGTTCGATAGTTTCTGAAGGGGATGCCGACATTGGATTGCTTTTATTAATCTTGAGCAAAGAACGATATCATGACATCAATCAGGATGGAATTTTTGGTGCTGAGGATTTTATATATTGGGATGCGGATGAAGACGCTAAGGTTAGCAATGGCGATATTCGTTTGACGAATGTCAGCTATCGCGGAAAAACCTACCTTTGCGGAAGCCAGATTTCTATTGGCGATTTGTGGATTTATGAAAACCCTGTTACTGGCATCTCTATGGGTAAAAATGGAGATTTTAGATGTATGGACATCGAAGTATTGCCAGGACATTATTCAGTGACAGCCAACATTCATCCTCCACTCAAAGTGGAACAAACTTCAACGATTGAAGTCAGAATACAACCCCCATTAAGCAATGGAGAAAAAGCCTATATTGTACTTAAAACTCCATCTGGCAACGATTTTATCAGAGAAGTCCGCGATACAGCTCCAGTGCATACCTTTACCTATACTCCTTATGAAGGAACTTGCTCTCCCCTCGGAAAACATGAGCCTTTGATTTTGGAAGTCTATAGAGATTTGGATAAAAATACGGTAGGCAATCAACCCCCGGATGCACAATATGGGCACTGGAAAGTGGATACCAATTCGGCGATGCAGGATTTTAAAAATCGTTATGACTGCAAAATGGTTGACTTACTCAAAGTGAAACCTGAAGATATAAAGGGTCGCTTGAATGTTACTTGTTTGAGCAATATCGGAGTGCGCTATCCCAACCTGATTATAAAACTTCTGGATGCGGATAATCCAAACGATGTCAATGATCCCGCCAACATGGCGATCTCATCTGTTCCGGGCAGAAACATTATAGCCAATTATAATGCTTCTGGAGCAGGAATAAGTCATTTTTTTACTGCGATGGATGCAGTAAATAATCGCTACATTGTTCAGGTTAATCGAGACTCCTCCTACCTGGTCTGGCAGTGGAAAGACAAGCCAAACCCTACCTTAGGCAAGGGAATGGTCGGAGTCCTGGATTTGGAGGATGATGTGATTGGGCCATTTTCTTCTATCAATGGTATTCCATTGACCAATGCCCGATATGAGGACAAAGATTGCTCTGATGCAGAAAGAGAATGTTCTGTGTGTACTTCAGGTAGCTTGCCTCCTTTAGGAAGACTGACCAAAGGAGACACCTACGGTGTTTTCGATGGTACCTTTGGGTGGATTGAAACCGATGGGGTGTGGGTTTTTGTTACCGCTTACGGTCATGGTTTGATTGGCAATGATGGCGGTGAAATTCCTTTAGCATTGGTACCGCGAGAAGAAAGCTCTGATCTGGTAGTGAGAGTTTTTTCTGCAAATGCCCTCTATGATTATAATTCAGCCATTACTCATCCCCCCTATTTTATTACTGGCACTGGTCTGGGGATTAATTACTGTGGGCTTATTCCTGTGGGCTGGAAAGCTTCTGATCCGCAACCTCCCCCACCCCCCCCGGATGATCCAAATCCTCCTCCCAATCCTCCTGGTGGAGGCTCAGGGCATGTTGCATTTAGCGAGCTCGTAGTCGTCGATCATGCCATACGTTTTTCAAAAGCTTCTTATGACCAGCAAATTAAACCAGATTATGATCCTGTACTGCGACACTTAATACGAGATTTTCGGCCTTATCCAGGCGGTCAGACCCATACCGGAAGAGCCGGAAACTCTATGCGGGAAGGTAGAAATGCCTACCCTGCTCGTTGGGAAAATATGTTTGTAAAATTGGGGACAGAGTTTTTGCCCATGAGTGACTACGGAATCTTTTTTGTGCTTAGGGATTCTCGTGATGGTGGTATTATTCATTTTGAAGCTCAGGATCCTAGCAAACGCATTGCACGAATCGACATTAAGGGTCCTTTTATGACACCGAAGTTCCCTCTCAGTAATACTACTTTTGGAGGTTTACGTAATATTCCCATTTCTTATGATTATTCAGGTCAAATTTCCATTGATTCCAGTAATTATAAAGAATATGAACTACTTGGCGCAGATTGGACTAACATTGTTAATCCAGGCATGCGTGAGCAGGTGGGGTATCCCTCAAACTCAAACTCCTACCTTGCTTATACTAAACGTTTAAATTATCAAGGCATTCCAAGAGTTATTGTGATCGATGAGCTTATCCCAATATCTAATGGACGTATCAGCATAGAAGTTACTACTGCCGATGGACGAAAATCAGTATTGGTGGATTGTTGCGATGTACCTATCGAAGGCATACCTGTACAGGGTCTTGAATTTTCAAGATTGACTGGTGGCATCGAGTATGGCAAAGATAGTGAGTTTTCCGTTACGGTAAAAGAATACACCAATATTCAAAATACTCGTTTTGCCAATGATGCTCTGGTATATATTTGGCAAGATCGAGGCGTACGTTCTCCTTATGGGGAGCATATGATTGGTTCTGGTGATGGCTGGCTCACAGGAGCACCCGAATCTTCTGTTGGCACAGGGGCTTCTGCAGCATATTCTTCCAGAGACGACCTTAATAATGATGGAAAGATTTCTTTTAATGACTGGGAAACAGAAATTATTGGATCCTATGATTTAGCTACCAATACCTGGTCGGGAGGAATCATTGATGCTCGAACTTTCCAGGTAAATAATGGTCTTTTTTCCTTTCGCTTAAGCGAGCAACATCGGTGTGTGGTGGATATGGTTGGCATTGATTTTAATGACAACAAAATCATTGATGATCATGAGATTCTGCCAGTTGTACTTACTGCATATAAGTTTGGGGACGATAACAATGACCGAGCTTTTACCCCCTTATTTCAGAGTCCTGTCGATAGTAAACTTTTTTCTCATGAAGTATATCTATCCGGTCAGACAATTATTCCCATAGGTTTCAGCAGTGGCCCTCAAAAAGATATGATCATTAGCACCATACCCTCAAAACTAACTGCCGGAATCAGCCCAGAGCATATATTTAAAGGCGATCCATTTACCATTATTGTCAAAAAAGAAGATGGTACGCCAGTAGATCTAACTCGTAATGGAGCATTAAGTGTAAGTGAAACTGCAGCCTTGTTTTTTGATGATATTCCATCGACTCTTCCCGATTATTATTGGCTACGGACCGATCTTCACAATACTTCCAGCGACGGGATATCCAATGAAAAGCTTTTTGCTTCCTCCAATCTCATACAATATGATTTTTCCGGAGCCAAGCAAGGTATATACAAATTTAAAAATTTTGTAGCCAACGATGCAGGAACCATTAAACTTCGTGTATTAACCCAAGATAGAAGAAGCTTTGGCAACACAGATATCATTGTTGAACATCCAACAATCACCTACACTTTGCAGGATATGGATAATAAAGAAGTATCCAAGCCGGTAATAGGGGGCTTGTATCAGGTTAATGCCCAGCTTAAAGGTGCTGATGGTAAAAATCTCGTAGGTTCAGGGCTTCATTTCCTGCCTTATATTACAAGCCTAAGCGATGCATGTAAAACGAAACCTTTCTATATGGCTTACTCCATGAACAACAAGCTGGAAGCAAAGGATGTTTACTCTATTGAAAAGGCTTACATCACCTTATTCGACAAACAGAAACGTCAATTGAATAAAGCGGACTGGTTTGGCAATGGGTGCCTTTACAATCAAGCCTATGAAGGTTTTTATCTACTGGGTGACCGAAATGCAGACAAGAAAATCGACAAACAGGATGCTTATACCACTTCAGATGGAAGCGTCAAATTTTATCTCTTTGCAAGCGATGCCGTTCAAATAGGTAGTTTGCTAGGATGGAACAGTCTGATCCATGATGCCAAGTTATCTGATGTTGCAGGAGGAAAACCTGAGGACAATGGCAATTCAATTCAGCGAAGGTATCGACCTGATGGTACTTTCTTTGTTGACTGGTTTGGCTATAGTCCTCCAGGAATCACCATTCAAAAACCCCTGTATCAAGTTACCGATGCTCAAGGAAAAAAGTTGTCCTACACTGCCTATAACCCAGAAAATCCAGACTTGATAAGTGCCCAGGAAAATCATCTTGTGATAAGTCTTGATCCCAATTCAAAATACTTAAGTGGCTTAGCTTTTTATCAGGAAGACAAGTTGCTTGAAAAGGTGCTTTTAAAGCCAGGAGACAAAACATTGTCTGTAAAGCTAACTCCAGGAAGCAGCGGAGAGGGTGTTATTAAAGTTAAAGCAATCCTCGATTATTCTCCGTACATCAATGAAGTTATTGAAGTTTGCCAGGCTATGATGATGTTTGATGTGGTGCAGACTGCCCAGCTTGAAATCATCAAAGGACATTACCTTTATACTGAGATACGATCAGAGGTAATCATCCAGGCTCGAGATGCTTCCAACCGTCCTTTTCAGGGGGAATACGTAATTATTAAAGGAAGCAATAAAGAGTGGAGAGAGGAATTGGATGCTCAGGGTAAGGCTTATTTTATGCTGACTCCAGAAAAGGCTGAAAATTTGTTAGTCAGTTTGGAAAAAACTAAAGTGCTTGATCATCCAGTCATTAAAGTTTGGAATTCCAGTATTCCTCCTGCACTGGAGCTTGATCCTTATCCCAGACAGACAGCTGAAAAAGAACTAGACTTGACAGGTTGGACCTGGCCAGGATCTCACTTACAACTTGATCAAACACTAATTGAACTATCAAATGATGGTAAATTTTCTGTTAAAGTACAACTCAAGGAGGGACTGCAAGTTTTTGAATTTAAGTCCACCAATCCCAAAGGATTGAGCACGACGGTAAAAGCTGAAATTGAAGCCATATGGAAAGGTCCCGAGTTGTTTGTTGACCCCTTTAGTGAGAACTTAACTGACATTAATGAATATAGGGTTTCAGGTACTGTAGAGCCCAGAGATGCCAGAGTATTCGTAAATGACATTGTTGCGGAAGTTAGCCAAGGTAAATTTTCTGCTACCATACCTGTAGTACCTGGTATTAATCCTGTAGAAGTAAAAGCACTAAACTCGTTTGGACATGAAAGCAAAGTAATACTAGAGTTGAAAGTGTACGAAAAGACCTTGATTTTGCTGACTATTGGTAGGATGGCTATGGTAGTGAACGGCAAAACGATCATTCTTGATGCAGAGCCGTTTATCCGAAACAGTCGAACCATGGTTCCGGTCAGAGCAATCGCTGAAGCTTTTGGAGCAGAAGTTGGCTGGGAAGCCAAGAGTGAAACTGTTGAGATTGCTTTGGATGGATTGTTTATCTCGATGCAGATTGGCAACTCGATTGCCATGGTTGGAAATAAAGTTTATCGCTTGGATGCGCCTCCTGTGATACATAAAAGTAGAACCTTTGTGCCCATTCGGTTTATTGCTGAAGCTTTTGGGTCACAGGTGGAATGGGACGCAAAAGATCAGGTGGTCACTATACAACGTTTAAGTCTTCCAACTAAGAAGTAAGTACAATAAAAAAAGCCCCTCGTTCTTTCCAGAACGAGGGGCTTTTTTTATTGTACTTTTATATACTTTCTCCCCAGTTGTAGGCGAGAAGAATAAGGTCTAATCCATCGACGAATCCATCGTTATTAAAGTCTGCTCGAGCATCAAAGTTTGCATCCCCTTTTTTGGATCCGAATGCACGAGCAAATAAAACTAAATCTTCAATATCTACTTTTCCGTCACCATTGATATCACCGGGTAAGTACAGAGTCACGAGTGCACTAACTGAGGTGCCTTTGGAAGGCATTAGATCGAGATCTTTATTACGAGCTACTGTATCTTCAATGCTAAGAAGTGTTTCTCCCTTGTTGATTCCACTCATAAAAATTTGAAGCAGAAATATTTCGCCACTGAGAGAGTTTTCAGCAGGAACAGTGACTTTAATAAGAGCAAAACCCCTTTCCTGATTGATTTCGCTGTGCAAGGAGGCTCCAGTGGACGGATTATTAAGGGAAGAGTTGAGTTGAATGCTCGAAACACGAGCCAAAATAGGATCCCATGAAAAACGAAACTCAAGGTAACTGATCTCTTTAGCTCCATGAATTTTAACATCAATGGCAGTGTCATGATTTCTTTTAATCTGAGGGAAACTTGGGGCTATTTCAAAAGCCAGGTAGCCCTGTTGGATAGATAAGACCTGAACTCTGAAGTGAACGGTGCGTATTTTACCTCCACCGCTACCTTGAAGGGAGAGAGAGTAAGTTTCGCTGGGAGAAAAACCTTCAGCAGAAAAACTTATTGTAACTTCTTTAGAGCTGGCCTTAGGATCTAATACTGCAGGATGGATTTGAGCTTGGAGGCTTGGGGGTAAATTTAATATTGAGAAACTCACTGGAGCATTCCAATTGATGGTGAAAGTGGGCTGGAAAGTGAACTCTTTTTGAGTACCTGCAGTCATACTGATAAGAAAATTGGGAGGAAAATTAAAAGAAAAATCTCCTTTTTCCTGAATGATTTCAATAGTTAAAGGGATTTTTTTGCTGGTTTTTTGTGCTCGTGCAGTGATAAAGAAAGAATGAGTACCTGTAGGGGTATCCACCGATGTCCGAATGGTAAAGGTTGTTTTTTCATCATTTCGGAGCGTTTTAACCTGAAAGCTATGTTGTAAATAGTTTGGAAGACCTTCGGTGTCCAGCTCAATTGCTTCGTTGAAACCATCCCATCCTTCTGCAACGACCTCATAATCAGCTTTTTCTCCGGTATAGATTGTTCTTGATAAAGGCGTGATTCGAATAGAAAAATCACCAGTCATATTTTCATAAACTGTTACTGAAAATACAATATTTTCTTGCTTACCTCCTCCATCTCCTCGAACAGTCATCTGGAATTGTTGAGGATTTGCGGTAGCAGGAACTTGGATAGTAAGAGTGGTTGATCCGGGTAAAGTGATAGTTCTTGGGTTGAATATGCCTTGAATGTGGTCAGGAAGTTCGCTGATTACAGAAAAACTGACTGGGGCATTGAAGCCTCCGGAAGGCTCAGCAAAAATTTCTGCTTTTATTGCTGATCCAGCGTTTATTTCCTTGTCACTGCTTGCTGTTTTCAATGAGAATTTTCCAGGTGCAAGGTTTTGCACTCTTAGCTCAATAGTGGTGTTTCTTCGATAGGTTCCGCTGGTGCCAAGAATGGTGATAGTGTATTTGCCGATAGGTGAATGGGGTGATAGCTTGATGCGCATGACAGTGGAACCAGGGAATTGATTGACTTCAGGAGGAATGAACTCGACTGTAGCGCCAGTGGGGAGATTGTCTGCAGACAGTTTGACGGGAGCTTTGAGCGGAGTATCAGCAAGGATGTTAATACCTATGTCGGTCGTTTCGCCTTGAAAAAGATTGACTATCTGTTTTTCAGGGATTAAGGTAAACATGATGCTTGAGGTAAAAGCATAAAGCTTTCCGCTATTGGTGCCAATAAGTACCACACCTCTTCCAACGGAAGGGCTTCCCTGGATAGGCGCATCCAGGACTTGCTTAAAAATCAAACGGCCATCTTTGCCAACAATGTTAAAAGACTTGTCCAGGCCGCCAAATAGAATTTTGTCGTCAGCAATTACGGGGGAAGTAGAGATAACGCCCCCACCTGCAGAATATCCCCAGATTTTTTCTTTGCTTTCAGTGTTCAGGCGAGTAAGCTCAGATAGCTGCATATTGGCTTGTTGGGATACATTGAGATAGTACACGGTCTTGTCGTTTTCATCCAAGGCAGCAGTGGAAGGTATTTCTGCGGCAGTCAGAATTTGCCATTTGGCAGCACCATTATGATTTACCCGATAAAAGTACTTATTTTCACCTGCTCCACCGATATAGATGCCTTGTTCACCTACTGAAGGAGAGGCCTTGAAGCTTGATCTGAAGCCATTAAATGACCAAAAGATAAGACCATTGGTGGAGGACATGCAATGCAAGTGGTTGTCGTAAGAGCTTACATAGACTCGGTTGTTGTAAAATGCAGGACTCGAATATACTGGACCTTTTAATTCGGTCATCCAGCGCTGTTCTCCTGATTCGATGTCAAGAGCATATACACGGTTGTTTTCAGTGCCAAAATAGACTTTTCCATCTCCAATTGACGGAGAAGAGCGAATGCTGGACCCTACGTTTCTAAACCAGATAGGTCGGCCTGATTTGGTATCAATACAAAAAAGTAAACCGTCCAAAGTGCCTACGAAGAGTTTGTTGTCGTGAACTCTTGGAGAAGAAATCCATGGAGGAGGATCGTCAGGGCCTTCTTGTCCGATATCTGGGAGAGTTTTGGATGAAATGCCCAAAAAATAATCCCATTTTAACTCACCAGAACGTATATCGATAGCGTAAAGCTTGGTGGCATGATGTTTTGATGCTCGGGGTATTTCTGAGGTAAAGTAGGCAGTATCGCCAACTATGGCAGCTTGACTACGAATAGCGCCTTCTGCTTGAAAGACATATCTTGTTTCGAGCGCGTGAGAAACTGCTTCTTTGGTGTAGTTGGTGAGTTGATTGGAGTTTCCAAAGCCTGGCCAATCATATCTCTTGGTTCCTTGCACCACCATAGAAGCTCGGACAAGCTCTCTTTTGCCTCCTCCAAGGCCCTCTACGGTGATGGAGTATCGATCAGGATCAACTGTAATATCGACAAACACTACCAGATTGGTAATGCCAGGCACCTCAAGCCGTGCCTCTTGAAAAGTACATTGAAATCCTGAAGGAGGCGATAAAACTGATAGCTGTACACTGCCTTTGAATTGATCTCTACTCCCGACTTCTACCTGATATACCACGGCATTACCTGCATTAACTTCGGCGGTTTGAGGAGTCATCTGAATATAAAAACTACCTTCTGAAATTTTCAATATTTCTACGGTGATTCTGACTTTTCGACTTCTGCCTGCGGTTTCAGCAATGACAAAAAAAGTATGAGTTCCAGGCTTGGTCTCTTTGTTGCTTTTTAGCTTTAAGGTAGCATTTCCGCGACCTTCTGATAGTTTTAGAATATTGGGACTGATAATAGCTTCAAAACCAAGCGGAACACTGTCTGTACGGAGAAAAACATTTTGGGAAATACTACCCGAAGATTGAACTTGTAAGGCGATAGTGCTTTCTTCTCCCTGGTATATACTGAGCTCAGAAGGAAGCGCCGAGATAGAAAAATCAATGTTATCCGCAAAGGTGACAACGTTATTGGATTGGGTGATGGTAAGTTTGTTGTTGATGATCGCAGGAGAGGTTATGATTTCGCCTCCAAGAGAATATTTCCATTGAAGCTCACCTTTAAAGTCGAGAGCATAAAGCGTACCATCCGTTGAAGCTACAAAAACTTTATCTTCAGTGATCGCAGGAGTCGACAAAATGCGTCCTCTTGTGGAATATTTCCATTTTACCTTACCATCTGCTCTGCCAATGGCATATATAACGTGGTCTTCAGATCCTATAAAGAGAAAATTGGTATTTGCCGTAAGTGAGGAGGTAAAATTTGCCAAAGGACCTGAACGCCATATTATTTCACCGGTGTAGGCATTCAGTGCAAAAACCTCTCCTTTGTTGTTGGTCGATTTTGATGCAATGTAAAGCACTCCATCATAAAAAACTGGAGAAGATTTGCATTCGCTCGGACTATTAAAAGGAAGATCAACCTCAAACAAATCAGCCAGACTTTCATAGTCAAAAGCATAAACTCTGCCTTTTGAGGTCACTGTAAATACTCTGTTAGCGCCCAAAACTGGGGCACTTAAAATCGGAGCATTAAGCGCTTTTTGCCAGATTTGACTACCGCCAGCATTAATGCAATAAAAAATATCAGTCGAAGCGCCAGCAAAGATTTTGTTGCCATATACCAGCGGAGAATGACTGCTAAATTGACCAAAGGCCGCAAAATTCCATAAACGGTAGCCTTCGGTAGAGTAACAGTAAAGATAGGAAGGCCGATCTGAAGCTCCTCCGGTAAGGAAATAGATTCGATCGTTGCTTACGGTTGGGGCTCCAAGAGGTAAGGGGTAGTTGATAAACTCTTCACTTTCCCATCTTTTTTGTCCGCTTTCAGTTTCAAGGGCATAAAGCTTTCGGTTGTCTGAAAGAACGTAGGTAGTATTTTGATGAATCACAGGGGAACACGATATTGAGCTGCCTGTTTGGAATCTCCATTGCTCAAGTATAGACTCTGTTTTTAAGGTGAGATTGCTTTCACCGGTCCCTGATTCATTTTGTCTGAACATAGGCCAATGGTTTACTGGAGTTTCTTCTGCTAAAGCTTGACGATAACCATAAGGTAAAAGCAGGAATAAACTCAGCATTAGGGATAAAAGTCTATTTTTCATAACTGATCACCAACTTTCTCCGACTTTGATTCAAATCTACTATCTTTTCCGGATCTGGAAAAACGATCTTGATGCTTTGGGTTTGGGGAAACCAGTCTACCTTTGAGCCAAAACTCTCTGCAATGAAGCGAATGGGTACAAAGGTATGTCCGGGAGGTTTTATAAGTGGAGGAACATCAAGAGCTACCATTTCTCCGTCAATGAAGGCAATTTTAGAGCCAAGCCACAAAGTTATGCTCTTCTTGATGAGAGGATGCTCGAGGGTAATGAGAATTTTTTTTTCTGTTGCGTTCCAGTCTACTTTGGATTGAAAAGACTCGGCGATAAATCGTAAAGGAACAAAGGTTCTGTTTTGTTCAATAAATGGTGCAATGGTAAGGGTTTTTATTTCCTGGTTGACGATGGCTTTCAGACTACCTATGCTAAGAGATATTTCGATAAAAGGGATAGGATTTCTGGTGATGATGATGTCTTTGGTGCTGGTGTTGGAAGATGGATCAATAGTGATGAAGCGAATTAAGTTGTTGCCGATTTTTAATGGCAGGAGGCACTCAAAACTCCCCGAAGCACCCACAGGATATTTTACTGCATTGACCAGTAGAGTGACTTCAGGTTCCGTTTTTCCTTGAAGCAATATCTCCGACTTTAAGGTTGGATTTTCATAAACATCAAGTTCAAGAAAAGGAGGAGTGGTGTCAATAAAAAAAGTATAAACGGGCGGAGCAGGATCAATTAGATTAGCTTCATCTCTTGCTTTTACTGAAAAAACATAAGCACCATCGTTGTTTAAATGAAAAGTATAGCTAGTATTTTTTGAAAAAGTTGACCAGGGCTCTTCGTTGATGCGGTAGGAATAGAAGAGATTTTCAATTTTGGTTTGGTTGTCGCTTCCAATCCATCGAAAAGTCACAAAAGACTGGTTGTTGTAGCGTGGAGGGTATTCTATAATTAAAGTTTTTGGAGGGATAAGATCTTCTTTGTTAATGATAAGAATACCGTTGCTTGAGCTTGATTCAAGCTCTTCTAGCTGACTGTTAAACACATGTATATTATTGAGGTAAATTTCGCTAGTGCCTTCTTGGAGAGCTATTCCCTCGATTACGAGGAGAGTTCCTTCTCCGCTAACTCCTCCGGCTTTGCCCTCTCGAGCTAAACCGATATGAATTTTGTTGTTCTCTTTTTTCTTAAGAAAGAGGGTAGTTTTGTTGCCGGCATTTAAGAAAGTACCCTCACTAATGTTGTTTTCTTCAATAGTTACGTGAGTAGGATCATATAAAAGATCAAGGGAAAAACCTTGCATACTGCTTGTTGAAGAAATGAGAAGCTCGAGTCTCCATTGTTTTTGCACCATGATATTTAAGGGTGTTGGGGAAAAGGAAAGATGACAAGCTGACACCTGTGTTGTTTTGGAAGAGATTTGAGCGTTTTCAGACAAGTTTTGTGCTTTGGAGAGGTAGGAAGCCATTTGTTCAATCTGACTACCCTTAAAGAAATGTTCAAGTATCTGAGTGTAGTTGAGACCTTTTCTGGCTTGGGCCCCTGCTCCATATTGAGACATTCCGACTCCATGACCCCATCCTCTTCCATAAATATATACCCATGAAGTGTCTTTAGTCTCTGGATTCATGTAGTCTTTCCACCATGCTGAGGAGGTATCAGCTTTCCAGATTAAAAGGTCAAACCAGGTGCTTTTTAGTGAAAAAATGGACTGAAATTCTGATCCGCTGAGTTCAACAAGCTCGTTTTGGTTGTGTAATAAAATTTTCCGTACTCTGGGGGAAACTCCTTTTTCAAGTATTTGACTGGATTCAAGCTCTGATAGCCGTTCAGGACGGCCCTTTGCAGCAAGGTATTTGTTGATTTCGCTGATAAAGTGGTCTTCTTTGAAGCTTTTGTACCAGGTAAAATGGGGAGAACCTTCTTCTCCCTCTGAGATGACGCCTCTAAGATAAGATCTTGCTCCTCCGGACCATACTAGTTCATTGTTTTCGGTATGACCTCCACTGGTTGAATGAAAAACACTTTCAACAACCTGCCCCTTGGAGACGAGGATTTCGTGCCTACTGGCTTTTACTGCGGCATCTGATGATGGAAAATATCTGCATCCGAGATAAACCTGGGTGTAAGTGTCATTGGTTACGTCAAAAAGAGCATTGCTTTTTCTGGCTTGCAAAATTCTTGATAATGCAAAAGATCTGCTTGCTACCGCCTGAGCTTTGAGGGCTTCGATACTCCAATTGTTAGGCATTTCGGCTGGAACAACGCTACGAAGGTATTCTTCTATTGATAACTCGTTGATCAGCATCAGGCTCTGAGTTGGAGAATAAGCAAGAATAAGCTTTTCAGGGTAATTTTTGGAAGAAAAGTTGATGGGTTCATTTGTTGGGGTGGTAATTTGCCAAACACTAATGCTTTCTTGACTCAAATTAAAATTTTCTGATTTCAGATGAAACAAATCCTCCTGGAAGGAGATTGTAATAAATCCATGGCCCATGTTAAGATTTTGAACAAAAAATTGATATCCGGAAGATTGCAGAAGAGTGCAAATAAAGGCTGCATCTTTAGTTTTTTCGAAGGGACCAATATCAAGAAAGTATTGATTATGATCAGCAGGAGATAAGTAAACTCTTAAACCGCTTTGTTCGAGGCAGGGTTTAAGGCTTTGTGCCTGTAAAAGGGCTTGATCCCAAGTCCATGAAGAAGTTGATCTTGAAAAAAGGGTAGTAGAAACTGTACTGCCAAGTATTTCAAATGTTAAGGAGGGGGAACTCAGAGAGAGTGGCGTGAATGAGCTGTTTGATTGAGCAATGAGCCATTGCTTGTTTTTGCTTGCGAGCTCAATAGATGGTTTTTTGGTGGATAATAGTACCCTAATTTGAAAATCTTCAGATCCTGGATTGGAAGCTGAGGCTGGAAAAGAAGATGCAGACATAATTATAAAAAACAACAAGAAAAGCCACGCTATTTTTTTTTGAAGCAGCGTACTCATCTTTTTCCTCCCTCACTTCCCACCGCATTAGAAGAAGGTTCTGCGGTTATAAGGTTGAAAATCCTTACTATTCATGCATAATTATAGTGTTTAATATAGCAAATATCAAGGTATTGCAAGATTTAACACTTATTTTTTGCTAGAAATGCAAAAAAAGGAAGTAAACATGAAAATGGTTTTGCTGAATGCTTGACTTTGGGCATGGATATTTTATATATTTAAGTCGTGATTGTAAAAATTTGTTGGGTTTATGGTAGCTAATCTCTTTTTGAAAAGGAGAGTATTAAGAATGGTTAAGAATAGAACTTTTACTCTATTGATGGTATTTGTATTTCTTTTTTCCTGGTGTTTGACCAATATTGAACATGGGCTTGCTAACAATCCCCGCCATATCCTCATATATGAAAACAGAGCTGAAGTTATTGACCAATACAGAATTTCTGGCTTTCAGATCATCGAAACCTATGAATCCTTTTTTCTCACCCAGATCGACGATCTACAAGAAAATTTTCTAAAAAAGAACAAAGTTCGATTTACCTATATATCGGGCATTGGTTCTCTACGTTTTGGTGGCTACGAATTTAAGCCCGATACTAAAAAAAATATTATCTATCCACAAGCATTACAAGGTTCCATAGGACTATATTCTCCCGAAGATGAAGCTATATTTTTGCTTCAATTCATAGGACCTATCAAAAATGAATGGATTACTGATTTAAACCCAGACCAATATACTTTGTTTCCCATTGCTGATTTTGGCTATCTGGTCAAAACTACGGGTTCTTTAGCTCAATCCTTGCGCGAAAAACGTGCTGTTTCCATGATTGGCTATCTACCACCGATTCTTAAAATTTCCCCTGAGCTTAAGGCATTGGGCTCCACTGTCGTTAATCTACAGCTGTTGACTTCCCATGATTTCAACCTTAAGCATTTCCTCAACAACAATCAAATCGAAGAAAAATATGCCACCTACTCAACCATTGGTCAACTAGGATTCCTTGAGCTCAAATCCCAACATACCAGTCGCTTGGGTGCTTACTCTCTAAACTCAAAGATTATCAGCATTACCCAAAAAGCAGAAGCAACTTTTTTCAATGCAGAAGCTGCCCAGGTAGTTTCAATTCGTGATTCTGCTCATGCCAATATCGTACCTTATACCGGCACTAACGAAATTGTTGCTGTTGCTGATACTGGTCTTTCAACTGGCGATCCTGCCACTGTCCATGCTTCTTTCCAGCCCACCAACGATCGAATTGTGAGTGCTTTTTTCTATCCAGGCATTGCTGGCAACAACGATTGGGCTGACAACTCCACTCGCCACGGTACTCATGTTTCGGGTACCATTCTTGGCAACGATGGCACCAACTATAAAGGTATGGCTCCTGATGCCAAGCTGGTTATTCAGAGCTTAAAGGTTCCAGGAGTTCCCCGAGCAGTAGCTTCTCCTACTTATACCGTCCTTTTTAATGATGCTTACAACGCTGGAGCTCGTATTCACAACAATAGCTGGGGTGGAGGCGGAAATACTTACGCTTCTGATTCACAGCAAATTGATGCTTACCAATGGGAAAGGAAAGATTTTTCCGTTCTATTTGCTGCCGGCAATGATGGTCCAGGATACAACACCCTCGGCCACCAAGCTAATGCAAAAAATGTTATTACCGTTGGCGCTACCCAAAACAACAAAGCTGGTCTCAACCCACTTCGCTTAGCCAGTTTTTCCAGCAAGGGTCCTGCCGGCGATGGCAGAATCAAGCCTGATATCGTAGCCCCTGGTCAACAGGTCCGTTCTACTGTTGATACCAACACCTACGCCAATATGTCTGGCACTTCCATGGCTGCTCCAGTTACTTCCGGCTCACTGGCTTTAATACGTCAAAAATATGGATACGTTACCTCTGCTCTACTGAAGGCATTGCTCATCAACGGAGCAAAAGGTAATGGACTTACAGATCAAAGCAACAATCCATTGTCATGCCCCAATTCTGCCTTAGGCTGGGGTCGAGTCGACGTCGAAAAATCAACTGAGCCTGGCATCAATTATTGGGATGTTACTGGCACCAATGGCCTCATGACAGGACAGGTTTTTTCCGTTAATGTTGAAGTTTATGATTCCAGCAGGCCTTTAAAGATTAATCTCGTTTATACGGATGCCCCAGGCACTCCTGGTGCTCCCAAAGCTTTAGTCAACGATTTAAATCTCGTGGTGCACGATCCTCTGGGCAATGTTTTCCGTGGTAATCTTTTCGACAGCAACGGCATTTCCATTACCCCTGCCTTTATTGCTGATGACCTTAACAATGTCGAAGGAGTGTTCATTACTGATCCCGAAACTGGTATTTACCAGGTAGAAGTTGTGGCGATGTCAGTTCCCCAAGGTGAGCCAGCTACCGGACGTCAGCCTTTTGCCTTGGTTGCATCAGGTAGTGTCGAAGACCCTGGTCCTAATCCAGAGCCTTTGAATCCCACTTTTACTCTTGAAGTAATGCCATATAATCGCGAAGTTGTTCAGGGTGACTCAACCAATTACCAAGCTGTGATCACCTCTATTGATGGAGCCCATGGTTGGGTGGAAATCAAACCCATCCAATTTGGTGGTGGATTTGGCGATCCTGCCAATGTGGGCATCTTCTATGATTTTTATCCCAGTAATCAAGTGTATCTCCCTGCTGGCATGTCGGTATCCCTGATGATACGCATCGTTACGTCTAATGATACGCCTTTAAGTTCCTACCCTATGACGGCTATTGCTGAGCTTAACGAAGAAAATGTTGGCTTGCTTGGCGCTCTCGATACCTTTAACATGGACGTTATCCATGAACCTACTTTCAATCTGTTGCTTCGTCCCACCCATGCTACGATTTATCAAGAAGAAAGTACTTTTACACAGCTAACTGTTCAGCCTCGCTTTGAATTCAACGAACAAGTTGATTTTGAAGTTACCGGACTTCCTCTCAATGCTACCTATACCATGAACCCCAATCCTACCAGTAGTAGCATTATTCACGAATATAAATCAGTGCTTACTATCCACACCGAAAAAACAACTCCTGTTGGCATCTATGACATATTTATCGTAGCGTCTGCTGAGTTACCTTCCGGAAAATACATCGAAAGAACTGCTATCTTCCGACTCGAGATTCTGCCAAGAGTACCTCGACACAAAGTTGAAATTTATCGCCGATCAGCACCTGATTCTGTCCAGGCTCCCTGCAAGGAAAATGACAATAGCAACATCCTTGTAAAATACCGCATTCAAATCAAAAATATCGGCAACGAGAAACTTTTACGCAACCGAATCGAAATCCGCCTTGATCCCAATCTTGAGCTCATTTCTTCTGAACCATCCGGTTTTTTTACTGATGGAATACTTAAAATTGATCTCTACGATATGAATGAGCCCAAAAATGCTCGACCTGGCGATTGCTGGCCATCCAGAGACTGCAATTCAATTGGCTACCCCGGATTTAGCGATAATGATGGTCACTATTTGGTCATTCATGCTCGACTAACAAAATCTGCTACCAAAATATCTTCTTCCACTCTCTTGGAAAATCGCCTAAGCTTTATTTCAGATCCTCACTATTCTGAAGTTTTCCCCTTCTATACCATGTTGCATCCTTGCCCAGGAGCAGAAAATCCCTTGTATTTCAGAGCTTACGTAGAAAACTTAAACCCTGATGGCACCATTAGCCTAAACTCTGAAGTCCGCGTTCGCTTCAAAATTGAAGGTGGATCAGGCAACTATACTTACACTTGGAATTGGAGCGACGGAACGGTATTGAACGACCAAACCCTGGATAGCAACGAAATTGTTCTAAAGCATACTTACCAAAAAGCTGGTGTATATCGTGTGTTGATTCAGGCCAAAGACTCTAATGGAAGGTTCAAAAAAGGTGAAATCATACTTCGCGTTAAGTAAAGTACTTGAACCAACTATGGCTTTGCCTTGTATCTTATATATAAGCTTGTAATGATGAGCACCCATCTGCTAGACTAAAATGTTAGCTTAGCAGATGGGTAAGTGTATATAAATGAGTTATTTAGATTTTGTTGAGGAGTGTGTCTTAAAAAATGCGAAAACTTTTGAGTTTTTTTCTGGTTTCTTTGCTAATCATTTCTTCTGCTTTGCTTGGTTATACTGATGGTTTGTCCAATCAATCGGCTGCAAGTGAAACAGATATGTTTCTCCCAGTTACTCCAGGTATCGCAGGTTCAGCTTATTTTTACTTTTCCAATAGTTCTCGCAGGGTTTCTACTTTATCTGCAAAGATCACAGAAAAAAACTTCCCCAAAGGACCCACCGATCCTGATTGGTTTACCCAGTTTTGTTATTCCAATATTTGCTTCCTGGATGAAGGCGAATCTCGCAACAGAATCCAACCTGGTCGCAACGAAGAAATGCATATTACGATGCATCCTATGGATGACGCAAAGATTGGCAGCAAGGCAAAAGTTTCTATTGAGGTATGGCCTACTTCAGACACCAAACTAAAAGAAACCATCAGTGTTTATTCTGTGGTAGTCGAAAAAAAACTCATCAAAATGCAAATTAATTCCAAGCAAGCATCTATCGCTGGAAATAAAGACTCAAAAAATGTTCCCCTGGATGTCCCACCTTTTATTACCAGTGGCCGCACCATGGTACCTCTTCGTTTTATTGGCGAGGCGCTTAATGCTAATGTGGATTGGGAACCTGCAACTCGACGAGTTAGTTATATTTTAGGCGATATGACCCTTTATTTTTGGGTAGACAAAAAAGAAGCCAGAATCAACATAGGCCCAAAATATACCAAAACAATCCCCCTTGATGTTGCTCCAGTCATAGTACAGAGTCGCACTTTTGTTCCAGTGCGTTATGTTTCTGAGTTTCTTGGCGCTAAAGTCGGCTGGGAAGCTTCTTCCCAGACTGTCACTGTTGATTTTCCAAGTGAAAACAACAAAAAGTAAGATGTTTTTTATTCAGGCTTTCTGCCTGGTTAGGAGTTTAATGATGATAATACGACGGTTAAAAATGATTTCAGTTTTTGTTGTTCTGTGTCTGATGGGTAGCATACTTATGCTCAACAAAACTTTAGTCAAAGCTTCCGATAGCACTAACACCGATGAGATAATTGCCAAGACAACCATGATCGGAAACGGTGGTTTTCAAAAAGGCGTATTTAGCCAGCCAACCTATCTCAATGTTGAGCAACAGCGAGTATACGTATCTGACAGCAAAAACAACCGCCTACAGGCTTTTATTAGGGGAAATGTTTTTCAATTAGCTTTTGGTGGTTATGGCCAGAATGATAAAGAATTTGATGGTATTGCTGGTGTTTGCTCTACTCCTCAGACTTTGTATATCGTCGATTCAGCCAATTCCCGAATCCAGGTAATTAGCTCCCAGGGAGATTTTATCTCACAATTTGGTACTTTCGGTAGCAAAGAAGGCGAGATGATTTTTCCCACCGACATAGCACTTTTTGGACAAAAGCTTTTTTTGCTGGATACTGGCAACAATCGCGTTCAGATTTTTAACCTGAACGGCAAATATCTTTCATCTTTTGGCCGTGTTGGCAAAGGCGATGGTGAGTTCAATCACCCTCTTGGTCTAGCCATATCAGAAGATAGAGTTTTCGTTTCAGATACCAACAACCATCGCGTACAGATCTTTGACCATGATGGCAACTATCTATCCAATTTTGGCTGGTTTGGCACCGAAGAAAAAGCTTTTAACCAACCCAAAGGTATCATGATTGATGATGCAACGCTTTATGTGGTCGATTCACTCAATCGTAGGATACAGACCTTTTCAACTGCTGGAATATATCAAGGCCAGATCACCTACGATGGTCTAAAAAGTCCTTATGATGTTGCAACTCTTGAAAATAGAATAATAGTTTCGGATCAAATGGCCAACAGAGTTTTTGTGTTTGAAAAAAATGGTCGATTTTATGGTTTTTTTGGCTCTGACGAAGGGACCAATGGTCGTTTTGTTAAGCCAGTTTCTGTCACGGCTTCAGATGACCGTGTATTTGTTCTTGATGCAGTTCAACAGAATATCCAAACCTTCAAGGAAGATGGATCCTTTGCCAGCATTTTTCCTGCAGCTGAAATAGCAAAAGCCAATTTCAAAAAGATGCAGGCCATCGAATATTTCAATTCCAAGGTTTATGTTTTAGACTCTGAAAATGCCTTTATAGCTATATTTAACACCGAAGGCCGTTTCGAAAAGAAATTTGGCAAGTTTGGTAGTGATAATGGTGAGATGGCTATCCCCATAGACCTTTCAGTTACTGACAACAAAATTTTTGTTGCTGATTCCGGCAACTCCCGCATCCAGATCTTTGATCTTGAAGGCAAGTATGTGCATCACTTTGGTACTCTTGGAGTCAACGATGCTCAATTTATGGTATTGTCCAGCATTTCAGCCCGTAACAATGCCATATATGTTGCTGATTCCGGCAACTCCCGCATCCAGATCTTTGATTTTGAGGGCAACTTTCTCTACAAAATAGGCAAACGTGGCTTGGAAATCGGAAGCTATCATGGGCCAAAAGGTATTTTCGTTGACCCTGCCAACAAGGTTTACGTTGCGGATACTTTAAACAATCGCATCCAGGTTACCGACATGATGACCCAGCAAACCCAGGTTTTTGGAAGATTCGGATCCTTTTCTCAACATAAGTCCAGTTCAATAAAAGGCAATGATGTCTTTGATTACAACCCCAAAGACCTTAAAAGCTCTTTTCTCTATCCTCAGGATATTACCGTATTTAAACATAATGTTATTGTAGTGGATACCTACAATCGAAGAGTCATGAGTGTTCCGATGACCGATATATTTGGCACCAAGATGTTGCACCTCACTCCGTCTTATCTCGATTTCGGTTCCATTAATCCAAGCAATCAAGTACAGCGTGCTTTTCTGATTCACAACCAAAGTGGAAATATGCTCAAAGGCACTGTTAAAGCAGATCATCCCGCAGTCAAAGTTGAACCCTCTTCCTTCAATGCTCCTTCTCAGGAAGTTAAAGTAACGATATCCGGAGAAAAGCTTGAACAGACTAAGGATTATAGTGCCATGGTTACTGTCGAAGTTGAAACAGGCAATGGTGCCATGATTTCGCAACAGATTTCCCTCCAGTTCAGAGCCGATTCAGCTCCTGATTTTTATACTGAGCTTCAACCACTTTTTGTGGCTTCTGCTGATGAAGAGTTTTTGATTCCAGTCAAAGTAATTCCCCAGAATGGATTCAATGGGGTAGTATCTTTTGTGGCTCTTGGTCTTCCGCGCAACACTACTCCCACCTTTGATCCACCTTCCATCAATCTATCCGAACGCAATACCACTTTTCTGAAACTAAATCCAACCTCTCGCATGATAGAAGCAGGAAGCTATGAAATTGAAATTGAAACTCAGGCAGCCAGCGGAGGCCAGAAGAGACGAGCAAGTTCAACTTTTATCTACAAGCAAAAGCTCGATTTAGTCCCGCACACTGTTTTAGGAGAGCTTTTCACCGCTACCTGGTGTATCAATTGTGTTCACTCCCATACCGCAATGAACAGGTTACACTATGAAATGGGAAAAGAAAAAGTAGTTTGGCTTGAATACTATGTTCAATCCAAAGAAGATGTGCGTTTAGCTTGTGACGACAGTGAAGCAAGACTAAAATGGTATCAATCAGACCAGGGTCTTCCTACGATTTACTTTGATGGAACTGACTATCTCAAAGGTCTTCCTAATTCTGAGGAAACAAAAACTGATGAAGGCAAGAGAAAGGTCATGTATGAAGCTTACAGAGCAAAAGTAATTGAAAAGCTTAAACAACCCTCCATCATTAGCATTAGTGTTCAAAACTTTTATGATTCTTCTACAAAAAAAGGCAAAGCTTCTGCCACAATCACTGCTCTGGACAATGTACCCTTCCGTGATCCTCGTATCTATTTTGTTCTTACCGAAAACCATATTTATTATGTGGCATTAAACAAAGATATATGGCATCATTTCGTAGTCAGAGATATGCTGACTCCTGCCAATGACGATAAGAATGATTATCTCGGTACGCCCATGAAACTAAAAAGCGGTGAAAGCTTTGGCCGCAAAGGCGATGTCTATACGCTTGAAGTTGATTATTCTATCCTGGATCTTTACAATCTCGCCAACATGAGTCTGGTGGTATTTATTCAAGACAATGTTACCAAAACTGTAATGCAAACCACCGAAGTTCCAGTTAAAATTATCAACCATTCCTCTTTTAATCTGATTTCAGATCAAAGCTTAAACCAAAAAAGAACCAAAGGCGAAGAATCCACTATTAGCAGTTATTTAGTCAATACTGGCACACGTTCGGAAGTATTTGACATCAGCGTATTAAATAAATCCCAGGAAAAGTGGTTGTTTAAAGTCTTTATCAATGGAAAAGAAAATGGATCTTCTGGCAATGGCAAATTTACCTTAAAGCCTTTCGAATCAGCTAAAATTGAAATAAAAACGAATATTCCTGCCAATGCAGAGCCCAAAGCTGAACAAGTATTTTCTATCACTGCTTTTTCTGTTCGATCCAGAACTTCACAAAACTTGACCAGTCGCATTGAAATTGTTGAAACTCGTCCACCCAATTTTACTCTTTCCGTAGAAGCTCTTGCAGAGCAGCAAATTATGGCTGGCGAAAGCATTTCCTACAAAATTTCTCTTGCTCCCGACCCTTATTTCAACGAAGAAATCAAACTTAGCATCAAGGATCTTCCCGCTGATATTGCTTCAGCTAATTTTGAGCCCGCCAAAGGTGTGGTTCCTTTTGAATCTATCCTTACCCTTCAAGTAAAACCAGAGACGCAGGACAAAGATATTACGATTGAGCTTCTTGCTTCGGGCTCAAAAATCACTCATTCCCAGCGTTTGGTCTTTGGGGTAAAACGCAATCCTGATGCTTTGCCCCCCCAGCTTGAGCTTGCATACCCTCCTGATAATTTCCTCACCAACAAAAAGAATCTGGAAGTATCCGGCATGACAGATACCACTGCCAGCTTAATCATCAACGACCAAGCGGTTACCATTGAAAGCAATGGATCTTTTGTCTTTCCTATTGTTTTAGAAGAAGGTCAAAACATTATTCAATTAAAAGCTACTAATCGTAAAGGCCTTGAAACTGAAATTATACGTTTAGTTACCCTGGACACCCTTCCTCCATCACTTGATATTAAGCCAATTCCTGAAGAAGTTACCCAGGAGTTGATCCTTATCGAAGGCAAAACAGAACTCGGATCAGTCCTTACTATCGATACTCAGGATGTATTTATTGACGAAGAAGGAAAATTCAGCTATGAATATGAGCTTCTTCGTGGATTTAACTCTATAGAAGTCATCGCTATCGATCAAGCAAGCAATGCTACTACAGTTTACCTGGAAGTCAGCCTCATTACCCTGATTAAGCTTCGTATTGGCTCCAATGTAGCCCAGGTCAACTATCAGGACAAAACCCTTGATGCTCCTCCCTATATTAAAAACGGTCGCACCATGGTTCCTATACGTTTCATCAGCGATGCATTAGGTGCCAAAGTAGACTGGGATGGCAATCTCAAACAAATCACCATACAGAAGGAAACACTTACCATACGCATGGTGATCGGTTCAGTTGATGTATTCATTCGTGAAGAAGGCAAGATGGGTGAAACTCAGCAAAAACTCGATGCTCCCCCAGAAATTACTTCAGGACGCACTTTTGTCCCTTTGCGTTTTATCAGCGAAACTTTTGGAGCAAGCTTGGATTGGAACGCAGATCTTCGAGAAATTACAATAAAAAGTTAGTTATTTGAGATGATGAAAAGGGGCTTGAATAAGCCCCTTTTCGGTTATATAGCCACTGATAAGTTCCCCTGGGCTTACATCAAAGGCAGGATTCAAAGCCTTAAAGTATCCCGGGGGATTTTTCTTTTCTGAAGCACATTGCCAAAATTCTTTTGCTTCACGTAACTCAATTACAAAATCTTGACCACTTTGCGCATCAAAATCAATGGTAGAAATGGGAGCAGCGATATAAAAGGGAATATGGTGAAAATGAGCACAAACAGCAAGCATGTAGGTCCCTATTTTGTTAGCACTGTCTCCATTGAGTGCAATGCGATCTGCACCAGTGATTATCAGATCTATTTTGTTTTCTTTCATCAGGGAAGCAGCAGCACTGTCTGCAATACATGTTGCATCGATACCAAATCGATCTAATTCAAAACTGCTCAAGCGAAGACCCTGTTGTAAAGGACGAGTTTCAGTATAGAACACCTGAAAGTATTTTTTTAGTACGCAAGCACCGTAAAGAATTATTCCAAGAGCTGTACCCCAACCGCTCATAGCGAGGGAACCGGTATTGCAATGGGTTAGGATTCTGCTTCCATCAGGAAGTACTTTCTGGCCTTGTTTAGCAATGTTTTCGGATTCTTCTGATATTTGTTTTTCATAGTTTCTTGCTTCTGTAAAATAAATAACCCGTTGTTTTTCGATGGGCAAGTGTCGATATTTGTGGTAGGAGGATTGAATACAGGAGGAGAGTTGAATCGCGGTGGGCCTTGCATGTGAAAGCTCAAAAACCATAGCATCAAGCTCCTCCAGGCTCACACACGTCAAGGCTGCAAGGTAAAGCCCGTAAAGCCCTGCTAAACCCAACAAGGGAGCACCTCGAACTGAAAGATTTTGTATAGCACGTATAAGGTCTTTTACATGGGTAATTTTAAGATAGCTTTCTTGATGAGGGAGTAAGGTCTGGTCTAAAAGTAAAACGTGATCTTCAAAAAGCTGTAAAGCTTGAAAAGGCTTAGATCTCATTGCTTTTTTTGTTGCTGCGATCTTCAATCTTATTAATAATTTTTTGTTTTAATTCAGGAAGACCCTCCTGGGATAGGGCTGACATTAGGATGCCATCTCCATGTTGCTTAAGGAGTGAGTTGAAGTTTGTTTTTTCTGGATATAAATCAGCTTTGTTGTATATCAGAATGCTATCGATATGGTCTGCCTTAAGATCTTTTAATGTTTGATGAACAGTGCTTAGGTGTAGCGGAAAGTCAGGGTCTGAAACATCGACAACGATCATGATAAGGTCTGCAAATTGAATTTCTTCCAATGTTCCTTTAAATGCTTCCACTAATTCATGGGGGAGTTTTCGGATAAAACCTACGGTGTCGCTGAAAAGTACACTCCCAACGGTGTTGTTGAGAAAACCTTTGCGGGTTTTGGTCTCAAGAGTGTGAAAAAGTAAATCATCAGTAGGGGTATGTTCTCTAGTCAGAGCGTTAAACAAAGTAGATTTGCCAGCATTAGTATAGCCTGCGATGGATATTAGTATAAGGTCTGAATCAAGGCGTTTGTCTCGTTTGGTTTTACGTTGCTTTTCAAGTGCTTTCAGTTGAATTTTAAATTGATGAATTTTTTGATAAATGGTTCGTCGGGTAATCTCAATTTTTCTTTCTCCAGGACCCTTCCCCCCAATGAAGCCAACTTGTTGATCATAAGCTTTATTTTGGTGGACTATTTCGGGAAGTCGTTTTCGTAAAATTGCCAACTCGACTTGAATTTTACCTTCCTTGGTCGTGGCTCTGGATGCAAAAATATCCAGAATTATCCTGGGTCGATCTGCAATGACGGTATTAGTTAGCTTGGTGAGATTGCGGATTTGGGTGTAGGAAAGCTCATCGTCAAATACGATTAAGTCTATTTTAAGGGCTAAAGCCAGGTTTCTGAGTTCTTCGAGTTTGCCTTTACTGATAAAGTTTGCTGGACTGATTTTACCTAAATCAACAGGAAAAATCACTTCACTTTCAATGTGGAGTGTTTTTAGGAGTAATTCCATCTCGTTGGTTGTTTCGGGAGTATTTCGATCTCCCACGATGATAGCTGTTTTTGTAAGTTTATTCATGTTTTCCTTTGTTTAGCATTTCTATAGCGTGCAGATGTGCAATTTCTGAGGTATCGTTGCCACCAATCATTCGGCTGATTTCTGTAATTCGTTCCTTTTCGTCCAATTGGTTTAAGTGAATGTAGGTTTGAGTGTCGGTACTGCTTTTGCTGATATAAAAATGCAGATGCGCTTTTGCTGCTATTTGAGGCAGATGTGTAATACAGATTACCTGATGGTGTTTGGCCAATGAGCGAAGTTTTTCTCCAAGCTGATGAGCGATTTGACCACCAATGCCCGTATCAATTTCATCAAAAATCAGGCTGGGAGTCTGGTCAGCTTTACCAAGCATACTTTGTATGGCAAGCATAATGCGCGAGAGTTCTCCGCCCGATGCAATTTTAGCAAGTGGGAGTAGAGCTTGCCCTGGATTAGTGGATATCAGAAAAGTCAAAGAATCTATTCCTTGTTCATGCAGGAAAACATACTGATGGTCTATTACTAATGAGCTTATGCTGTCCCGATGCTCCACATCCAGAGCTACCTCAAATTGAATTTTATCCATCCCCAAGTTTGCTAATTCTGTTTTAACTTCTTCTTCAAATTTCCCTTTAAACTGCATTCTTTTGTGGCTTAATTGCTGCGCATGAAAACTTAAATCTCTTTCAAGGGTTGCGACCTGTATTTTTAACTGTTCGCGATTGCTTTGGGTTTGCTCTAATTCCTTAAGCTTATGATCCAGTTTGATGCGCATGGATAAGATATCAGCAATAGAGCTTCCATATTTTCGTTTCAGGTTTTGAATCAGGTCAAGACGACTGACTATTTGATCCAGCTTCTGAAGATCGTAGTTGTTTTCTATTTCTTCGCGCTCTTTTTTCCAGTCGTGCAAGAGATCTTTGACAATGGAAGAGCATGTCTGAAGCGATTCCAGACTAAGTTTTAGTCCAGGGGTAAATTCTGCGATTCCGGAAAGGAGTTGGATGCAACGGTGAAAGTTTTGTTCGATGGAAAGCCCCTGTCGAGTGACTTCTGAGAAATGTTGTTCGATGTTGCTTAAAGCTTCAATAATACGCTGTGAATTGGATAGCATCTCTCTTTCTCTGATCAATTCTTCTTCTTCGTTAGACTTAAGCCCAGCTTGATCTATTTCCTGGATTTGGTATTGTAAAAAATCAATTTCATTCCTACGTTCCTTTTCGGATTGCTCCCAGGAAAGAAGTTGTTCCTTGCATTGGAGGTACTTACTACGATGTTTATGGATATAGGCGAGATGCTCTGAAAATTCTTTTCCGAAAAAGCGATCAAAAAGCAGGAGTTGATTTTTCCTGGAGAAAAGGTGGCTGGTATCGTGTTGGCCGTGAATCGAGATCAATTGCCTCAACATACGTTTATATTCTTTGATTGGAATCATGACTCCGTTGATTTTAGTTCTGTTTTTTCCTGAAGGATTCAGATAACGTTCGCAAATCCATTCAGGCTCAGAATAAGGAAAAGCATCGCCATTCTGTTGTAGTTCTGGTGGGATGGCAAAACTTATTTGAACGTGAGGAGTATCTTCCATGCGATAAATTTGTTCTTTGTTGGTGGCTTCTCCCAACCCAAAGCGGATGGCATTAAGTATAAGCGTTTTACCTGCTCCGGTTTCTCCGCTGAACACATTGAAGCCTCCGCCAGGAGCGAGGATAATATCGTGGCTAAGGATAAAGCGGTGAATGTGAATTTCTTTGATCAAAGTCTAAAAACCCCATTGAAATTTTTGGTTTAGGGTGTGGTAAAAATTCTTTTCCTGAAGAACAATCATTTTTAGCGAACGATGGTGTCTTTGAATTGAGATTCGATCAAGATCTTTAATGATAAACTCGGTGGTACCATCTTGAATGAATCTGGTTTTATCTCCTTTAGTTAACACATTAATAAAAATTTTTTCATTTTCGGGTACAATCAGGGATCTTCCGCTAAGTTTGTGGGAGCATAAAGGGGTGAGAATAAAAACTTTACATTGCGGATCGACCACAGGACCTCCAGCTGACAAGGAATAGGCGGTAGATCCCGAAGGGGTGGAGATGATCATTCCGTCTCCTCGAAAAGAGGCTATTTTTTGGGAACCCAGATATACTTCTACAGAAAGTATTTTTTCTATGGGGTCTTTTTGAAGGACAAAATCGTTGAGGCAAGCGTAGCTTTTGACTAGCTCCCCGTTACGTTGAATACTGGCTCTCAGGGATGAATTGGACTCAATAGCGTATTTTCCATTCAGAATAAGCTCTAAGGATTGAAATACTTCTTCTTTTTCAATGTTGGTTAAAAAGCCTGTAAAACCAAAATTGATACCGATAATGGGAATATCTTCCATAAGCGCGAATTGGGCAGCATGAAGAAAAGTGCCGTCACCTCCCAGACTTAGTAAGAGGTCTGGTTTTTGCTTGGGTTCTTGATTACGATAAACAGGATACTGAGGAAAAACGTCTTGTATTTCTGGCGCAATTAGGACTTCAGAGCCACTTGTGGTAACAAAGGTAGCAATATTTTGAGCGATTCGAATGAGGTGATCGATTCGTTTTCGAAAGTAAATCCCAATTCTCAATGCTTATCCTCAACTTTCTAATTTTTTAAGTATGCTCTGATAGATATTATCTACAGAAATGCCAGAAAGCTCTAATATTTTTTGCCTTTTCATGGTGGTGGGAAATTGGGACGCTAAAGCAAAATTGAGTACGGGAGTTTTGAGCTTGTATTTTGTAACAAAAGTATTGATTAGATGACCAAAACCACCTTCTATTACTCCATCTTCAATAGTAGCAAGCAGACGGGAATCTTGGGCACACCGCAAAATTAGCTCTTGATCGAAAGGTTTTGCAAAACGGGCATTGATAATTTGAGCATGAATATTTTGTTTCAGAAGCATTTCTGACACTTGAAAACTTAATTCTCGAAAAGGTCCAAGAAAGATCAAACTTATATCTTTGCCTTCTTTAAGTATAGAAGCTTTAGCAAGCTCTATAGGATGAGGATCAAAGTCTTGTGGGGCGCATTCTTTTGGGTAACGGATAAAGAGGGGACCTTTATCCTGAATGCTTGCCCATTTCAACATTTTACTTAATTCATCTGCATTAGAGGGTGCCATGAGGATAGTATTAGGAATAGGAATCAAACTGCACAAATCAAAAATCCCCTGGTGGGTAGGACCATCGTCTGAAACAGCCCCAGCTCTGTCAACTGCAAATACTACTGGCTCTTGAAGAATACTGCAATCATGAATAATCTGATCATAGGCTCTTTGCAAAAAAGTAGCGTAAATGCCAACAAAGGGACGCAATCCTTTATGAGCCATACCTGAAGCAGAGGAAACCATGTGTTGTTCTGCAATGCCACAATCGAAAAATCGATCAGGAAAATGTCTGGAAAACTCGCACATACTTAAGCCTTCAGACATGGCTGCGGTAAGACCGACGACTTTGTGGTTTTCTTGTGCGAGTTCGAGCAAGGTTTTGCCAAAAATCTGAGAGAAAGTTTCGTTGCCTGCGTTTGTTTTGCAGCATTTGTTTTCGATAATAAAGGAAGGAGAGCTATGAAACAAGACGGGATTGTTTTCAGCATAATGAAAACCCTTGCCCTTACGGGTATACACATGAATCAAGACAGGCTTGTTGATTGTTTTTGCACGTTGAAACATTTCGCACATCTCACTAATATTATGACCGTCTACCGGACCGATATAGAAAAAACCAAACTCCTCAAAGAACATTTCGGGAAACAGTGCTTGCTTGACCATCGATTTGGCTTTTTCACCTAGTTTTTCAAGAAAACTACCAAAGCTTCCCCACTGGCGAAGATGATATTTGTAGCTTGTTCTGAGTTTGTGGTAGGTTTGACTGCTTCTAAAGCGTGAGAATGATTTTGCCATAGCCCCGACATTTTGAGAAATGGACATTTCATTATCATTCAGGATAGCAATCAGGGGAAGTTGTTGGTGCCCAATATTGTTAAGTGATTCGAATGCTTCTCCGCCAGTAATAGACCCATCTCCAAAAATAACAATGGTGTGTCCAGGGACATTTTCAAGTTTTTTTTGGATAGCAAAACCCGAAGCTACAGCCAGGGAGGTACTGGAATGTCCTGAAATGAATTTATCATAAGGGCTTTCTCTGGGATCAGGAAATCCGCTGATGCCATTTTCCTGCCTTAAGCTGGAAAACTGATCCCAACGATCACATAAGATTTTGTAGGCATAAGATTGATGCCCTACATCAAATAAAATATCGTCTTTGATGGGATCAAAGCTTTTTAATAAGGCAACAGTCAGTTCGATCACTCCCAGATTGGAGGATAAGTGTCCTCCATGAAGGGACACCGTGTTGATGATCATATTTCTGAGCTCAATGCAAAGCTGCTTAAGTTGTTGATCATTGGCTGTTTTGATAAAATTAAGATCCTTTGTTTGCATGATGTTTAGAGTTTGGCTTTTTTTTGCATCAAGAGCAAGATATTTTTTAATGAGGCATGGGGATAAGCGGGTTCAAGTTGTTCAAGATAGGAGTTCACTTCCTTGATATAATGATGGTACAACTCAATGCTTTTTTCTCTTCCAAGAAGTTTAACGATATTAGATGAGGGATCTCCCTCCTGATAATCTGCTAAATCGTCAGCTATCTGAAAGGCATGCCCAAAAGATCGACCCAGTTTTTCCATGTTTTCTTTGATTTTTGATGGCGATTCAGCTACGATAGCTCCCATTACCAGAGAAGCAGAAAACAAGGCAGCAGTTTTGTGTTCGTCGATGTAGTGCAGATTTTCCATTTTCAGGTCTTGTTGCATAAGCTCAAAGGCTTGACCCTCGACCATTCCGTCAATTCCACTATGCTTTGAAAGGCATTGAATGAGTTGAACAATTTGCATGGAGTTAAGATTTTGTTGAGCCTCAGAACTGCTCAAAAGCGTGAATGCATGGGTTAATAAGGCATCGCCTGCCAGAAGAGCTACATCCTCTCCGTATAGTTTATGATTGCTTGGTTTTCCTCTACGCATATCGCTGTTGTCCATGCAGGGCAAATCATCATGAATCAGGGAGTAAGTGTGGATTAATTCGATAGCACATGCGGGTATCAATGCTTTTTCGAGATTCTGACCTGAGGAAAGAGTCTCATAGGCAGATATTAGAAGCAAGGGTCGGATTCTTTTTCCGCTTGAAAAAAGGCTGTAAGAGATGGAAGCATAGAGAATTGTTTTTTCTTTTAAAGCTTCCATGCAAAGTTGAAGTGCCTGTTCTACTTTTTGACGTTTTTCGTGAAAGACAGCGTCCATTTCATTTAAATCGAACATAGCAAGCTCCTTTTTTGTTAATTAAAAGGAAACAACTCAAGCATCAGAATTTTGGATACTTTGCTCTTCAAGATGCTTGCGGTATATTGCACCCAACAAGCCATTAACAAATTTTCCTGAATCCTTGTCTCCGTATTTCTTTGCTATACGGACCGCTCGATCGATCACAATTCGTGGATCCTGTTCGGGGCGGAAAAGAAGCTGAAATATACCTATTCGCAAGACTTCTTTGTCGCTGGTGGTTATACGCTCCATGGTCCAGTTGACTAAAAATTTTTCGATTATGGCATCCAAGTCTTGTTTTCTGGCGAGAATTTCTTCGGTGAGTCGAATAACTGGAGCATTAATGGGCAACATAACGAAATTATTAGCGAAGGTCATTTCATTAAGTATATCAATGGGATCATTTCGAAACTCCCTCTGGTATAGCAATATAAAAACCCGATCATGCAATTCTTGGTTGATGGCATTTGAAAAGTCGGACATAATGGAGCTTGTTAGCTGTTGACCCGTTCAATGTATTCTCCACTACGGGTATCAACTTTTAATAAGTCGCCTTCCTCTATAAAGAGCGGAACCTGAATTTCCAGTCCAGTTTCTAGGGTAGCAGGCTTGCTTCCTCCCTGAGCAGTGTCGCCCCGATAACCTGGCTCAGTGCTGGCAACTCGAAGATTGATGCTGGTAGGCAATTCTACTCCAATGGCTTGATCGTTGTAAAATACAATATCTACAAAGTTGTTTTCGATAAGATAGTTTGATTCTTCTTCGAGCTCTTTTTCTGAGAGAGAGAGTTGCTCGTAGTTTTCGGTGTCCATGAATATGTAATGATCGCCATCTTTGTATAGATATTGCATTTTTTTGTTTTCCAAGTAGGCGTCCTGGATTTTTTCGTCAGGTCGGAAAGTGCGTTCGATGGTTGAATTGCTCTTTATGCCACGCATTTTAATCCGCACGAAAGGAGAGCCTTTGCCTGGCTTGATATGTTGAAAAGAAGTAACTACAAAGAGTTCTCCATCTAATTCAAAAGCTTTACCATTTCGCAATTCATTCGCAGTAATCATGCAAAAACCTCCATACAACTTGTGAACGAAATTATACTTTTTCTCTTGAAACTGTCAAAAAGACTGCTATAAAAAGCATAACAGAAAAGCAGGAATTAGTTAAGTTTTTGATTTTACGGAAAGGATAAAACAATGCCAGAGCTTGACAAAAAAGCACTAAGGCAGGACGTAAAGACAAGTCCATCAGTCCTGCAAGAAAAAAAACCCGGATTTCTTTACCTATTGGTATTTATCGTTGGAATTATCTTTGTTCTTGTTGGTGCTGGTCTTTTTGAATCTGTTCTTGGTCATGCCTACGAGAGTCAGTTACAATCTATTTTTTCAACTGCTATGGCACTATGCCTTTCGTGCATAGGACTTGGAAAAATTAAGTTTGGAACTTTACTCGATTTGTCTATTTATTTAGCTGTATTTTTAGCAGTCTATAAGCTTTTGGAGTTAAAAAATGCCACAAAACAATAAATATCTTAACCGTGCATTAAAAAACAAAGTTCAGCTTTTTGGTTTTTTATTTGGCACTGGAATCTTTTATTTTTTAGCCACGCTTCCCCCCATAATTCTTAAGCGTATCCCGATGCCCTGGTTGGTTTGCTGGTCCGATCCTTTTGCTCCGGGAGCATGTCCTGCGGGTACTTTTCAACATTTTTTCAATACTGGGCATTTTCCCTTCTTTGCACTCGGTATTTTTCTGCTTATCGGTGCTCTTTTTGGCAGGATGGTATGCGGGTGGCTTTGTCCCTTTGGATATCTTCAGGATATTGTGTACCGAATGCGAAGCATTACGAAATGGATTATTGTTGCACTTTTTGCTTTTCTAGTGGTCTATTTAGTATGGACTTCCCCAATGTTTGCTCCTATGTCCCTCAGAAACATGATAAAAAGCCAGGACACCCTTGGTATGCTTGCATGGGTAGGACGTTATCTTGGCATTTTTGGGGCCATTTTTGCCTTGTTTTTTCTTAAATCCAAAAAGTTTACTGTTAGTGTAAAACTATCCAACTGGGGACGTTTCTTTTTCTTTCTTTTCCCTTTTCTAATTTTCCCTCTTTTTGTAGTTGACCCTGTGTTAAATACCGGAGGTCCATGGTTTTGCAAGGTATGTCCATCTGGTACAACTTTTGCAGCTATTCCTCAATTCCTCATCAACGCACTCCCAAAAGATATGTTTCCTCTCTTTGGCTTAGCCAGAAATTCTCCCTTTATTCCCTATGGTATGGCTTCTTATCAGGATATCAGAGGTATGGGTCAAGTCATGTTTGGTCTAAAAATTTCTACCCTTATTTTGCTACTATGGGTGACCATGCTATCCAAAAGAGTTTTTTGTAAATTTGCCTGTCCTATTGGTTTTATCTACTCCGGATTCAACTATTTTTCTGCTGTTAGAGTCGTGGTAGACAAAGAAAAATGCAAAGGCGAAAAATGCAATGTGTGCTGGAAAGTATGTCCTATGGATATTAAGCTCTATGAGCATGGCGCTACCTCTCATTGTATAGGCTGTCTCGAATGTGTTGATCGTTGCCCTTTCAAAGCCGCTCAATTGGTGCGCCCCAGCTTTATGAATTTCATGTTCTCACGCAATAAATATGCCATAGCTCCCAAAAAGTAACTACAATAAGCTCAAAAAAGCCCGACAATTAACCTGTCGGGCTTTTTTAATTGGTAAAAAGGATAACTAATCGGTACAATATACTTTTAAGTAAATGAAGAAAATAATGGTTTTGGCAGAAAAAAATGAATAAGATCTCTGTCCGGCTTCGTTTTGCTCCTTCCCCCACAGGATCTTTGCATATTGGTAGCGCTCGAACTGCCTTGGTAAATTTTCTCTATGTCATGCATCACCAGGGTGTTTTGGTTTTGCGTATCGAAGATACTGATGTTTTGCGTTCTAGCAAGGAGCATACTGATGCAATTTTAGAGATGCTTGACTGGCTCGGAATTAGCTGGACTGAAGGTCCCTATTATCAATCTCAGCGACATAAAGAGTATCAAGAGTTCAAACATAAACTTCTTGCCAGTGGAAAAGCTTATCCCTGCTTTTGTTCTCGAGAACAACTCGAAAAGCAAAAAGAAGAAAAACTGAAACAGGGATTAGATACCATCTATGGCGGAAACTGCAGAAATATCCCTTCTACTGAAGCTAAACGCCTCATTTCAAACGGGAATCCATATGCCATACGTCTTAAACTTCAAGAGGATGGTTTAATCAAGTTTAACGACCTGATTAAAGGAGAGCTTGCTTTCAAGGTAGACAGTATTGGTGACTTTATTATTTTCCGGCAGGACAATACTCCAACTTACCATTATGCAGTTGTTTTAGATGATGCGCTCATGAATATAAGTCATGTACTTCGTGGCGAAGACCATTTAAGCAACACCCCCAAGCAAATTGCTTTATATGACGCTCTGGGTTTTACGCTTCCCAAATTTGCTCATCTTCCGCTGATTCTTGGTCCAGATAAGACCAAATTAAGCAAGAGACATGGCGAAACTTCCATTGAAGAGTTTAGAGAAAAAGGGATTACTCCCCGAGCTTTGCTAGTTTATCTGTATCATTTGGGCTACTCTATAAAATCTTCCACTGAGCTCCCAACAACTCAAGAGATGATCCAACAGTTTGATTTAAGTTGCATTTCTTCTTCTCCTTCGATTTTTGATCCACAAAAGTTAAGCTGGATTAATCGAAAAGTAATTCAAGAGTATTCAAGCGAGGAGCTATTCGATTTAATAAAAACAAAAATATCCGGCATCAATCTCGAACAGGAAAAAATTATGCGAATTATATCATTAAGCAAACATCAAGCCAATTCTTTAAATGATTTTTATGACCTGCTACTTCCTTTTTTTGAGTATTCTCCACAAAATTTAGACATAAAAGAGCTCGAAGAGCTAAGCACAGAAGACAACAAGCTGTTTTTAGACGACTTCATGCAAACGCTTTTTAAAAGTAGAGACTATGATTCTCAAAGTGTGGAGAAGGTTTTCGATCATATACTATCCAGGCATCACCTTAGCAAAAAGAATGCTATTAGAATAATCAGGTATTGTGCTACTGGTCGTCTGGTTTCACCCTCTCTTTTTGAGACCTTGGATTTAATTGGAAAAGACGAACTTAAGCAACGCTATAACCTATTTATTAAGAAATGGGCGTGAAAATGAAAAAAATTCATAAAATTTTGTTAATTATAGCTTCAATCTGCATGATTATGGTTCTTGCTTTTGGAATTGTGCTTGTTCGATGGAAAAACTCCATAGTTATTTCATTGCCTGAGATTAAAGATATTGCAGAAAATCCGCCTGTTTCTTCTCAAATTTTTGATCGGAATGGTGATTTTATTGCCAGTGTTGAGTTGGACGAGTATCGCATTGCTACTCCTATGAGTGCTATACCCATGCATGTCCGCTATGCAATTGTTGCTTCTGAGGATGAACGTTTTTACAAACACAAAGGATACGACCTGATCGGAATACTTAGAGCTTTTAAAAACAACTTGCTTAACAAAAATAGAGTCGAAGGTGGCAGTACTATATCTCAACAATTGGCACGAGGCTTGTTTTTGAGCACTGAAAGAACTTATGATCGAAAGATTCGGGAAGTTTTTTTAGCTATCAATCTGGAGCAAAAATATACTAAAGACGAGATTTTGGAGTACTACCTGAATTATGTTTATTTTGGCCCCAGCCCTGCAGGAAGGTCCTATGGAATTGAGGCAGCTTCCCGGAACTTTTTTGGAAAAACCGTGTCTGATATAAGTATTGCTGAAGCAGCACTGATTACCGGCACTCTTAATGCTCCTTCTCTCCATTCTCCATGGGTTGACAGAGAAGCTTCGCTTCGCCAAAGAGACCTGGTACTGGCTAAATTGCTACGTAATCGTTTTATAACTCAAGAAGAATATGATCTGGCTCTCAAAGAAGAAATGATTTTCAAAACGCTGGAAGACAAAACTCAGTATGAATCCAAGTACTACTTCGTTGATTATATCAAGAATCTTGTTTTAGACCTTTTTCCAGAAGAAGCCTTGTTAAAACAAGGCTTAAAAATCTATACCACTTTGGATCTAAGTGTTCAGGATATGGCCTTCGATGCTATAAGCGAGACTTTTGAAAAGGCTGAAAAGGATAAATACTTTAAAACGGATTATCTTGATCACTTTGGAGTTGTTCAGCCTCAGGGACAAATAATCATCCTGGCTCCAAAGACAGGTGAAATTTTAGCTATGGTTGGTGGAAGAGATTTTAGCAAAACCCAGTTTAACCGTAGTATAGCCAAGCGACAGCCAGGGTCTCTGTTTAAGATTTTTGATTATACCGCAGCGCTGGAGTCTGGAGTCATCGGGACTGCTACGCTTATCGAGAGTGAAGAAATGTCCATGCCCGATCAGGAAGGTGTCTGGGTTCCAGAGGAATGGATAGGAGAAAAACAATTCTTTGGCAAACTCACCGTACGCGAAGCTTTAGTAAAATCTTCCAATATCTGCGCTATCAAGGTCTCTCAACGCACTGGCTGGGAAAGATTAGCGTATTACGCAGAAAAGATGGGAATAAAACGTAGCGTTTTGCCTGTACCAAGCATGGCTATTGGTAGTCTTGAAGTATCTCCTCTGGAGATGGCGACCGCCTTTGGGGTTCTGGCTAATGATGGCATGCGCGTTGATCCTATGGCCATTACTAAGGTTAGCACTAAAGACGATAAACTTCTTTTTGAGTTTAAACAAAAACCATTTCGAGTTATCAAAGAAGAGACTGCGATATTGATGAATGATTTATTCCAAAGTGTATTTGCAAATGTAAATGGATCAGTGGGCTTCGATGCAGGAGGAAAAACAGGTACTTCTGAGGATTTTCTAAGTGGTTGGTTTGTTGGCTATACTCCGGAAGTAGTAGCCTGTGCCTGGGTGGGTCGGGATTCTCGCGAGGTTGAGTTGCCTCATGCTAAATTATGGGGATCTTCTTTTGCGGCTCCCATGGTCAAAAAATTCTTGCTCAAATTGGCACCATTATTGGAAAAAACTCCTTTTAAATCCAAAGCAGATAACACTGAATCCGCATTGTTATGTCGGGACAGTGGATTAAGAGCTACTGATGAATGCCCTGAGCATCTTAGGGTC
>Ga0351890_10039_pt1 | contig 50083 bp, 30 predicted proteins | sample TotcelFGM3001M15_FD_206743 | JGI IMG/M metagenome (GOLD analysis project Ga0351890, IMG submission 206743) | Enriched cells from coal bed in the Powder River Basin, Montana, United States - Total cells FGM rep3 HSBNCT.FGM.300.1.M15 ...
CACTATCTTTATAAAGCTTAACCGCAATCATGGATCAGGCGAGGTGGAAGATGGCTCAGTGGTTCCCGGCTTCGTTCCCTTTTTTTTCCCCGCGGTTTTAGTGAGGTTAAACCGCGCCGAGGGCATTGGGACTTGGGTCAAATAACGGATGATAAATCCAAAACCCGGGAACATCCGAGGCAGGCGTTCCAGGTTCAAGAACATCACCCCCATGGCGAGGCGGTCCAACCAGGAGGAGGTGGACCAACCTAAATGCACTACCACATGGCGGTCAGGAAATTCGGTTTCTATCAATCGCAATAAATAAACCATCTCTTGAAAGAAGGTGTGTTTGGAAAGTGAAAAACGGAAATGATTGCGGCTGGCCTTCGGGGGAGCGCCGGTCCGGGGAGAAAAAAAGGTTATATAAACGCTATTCCATTCACTAATTCCGGGCTCCAGCCTTTTCAAGCCGGGAGCCCTTTCATCCATCCCGTATTTCGGTTCTCTACCGTGGCGAAAAAACAGGTGTATCGTCCGGGCTCTGGATTCAATCAGATAGGCGATCATATCTGCGGTGATATCTCCTTTAAAGCCCTCTTTGATTTCCGGAGCATGCCGCCGGGAAACCAGCAGGCCGATGGTGAGTACCAAGAGACTGACGCCGGCCCACAGTATGGTGCCGCGCATCTTGGCCACGACCAGAAATCCGAAACAGCTTACTAGGATGATCCATAAGACCAGGGTACCGAAACGGCTGGTATGATATTCGATCTCCTCCGTACCCTTACGATAACGATAAATGAGCAACGCACCGAGGTTGATGCAAAAGCTGGCCACCAGGCCGACGGCGAACATCTCCGCCAGAATTGCCTGCTGGCCCCTGGCGATGAGTATGATGGCCGAAAAGAAGGCGGCATTCATGATATGGACCCGGTAAAGCGAGTCACTCCGGTTGGTGGCAATGATCCACGCCAGTCCGTAACGCTGTGCGACCCGTTCGATGAGTTCACTGGAAGCCACGAAAGCGGTATTTACCGCCATGCCCAGGGTGAAGGCGGCCATTATCGCCACCAGGATACCGAAAGGAACGCCATTCAACAGGGTGGCATAGTGGGTAATGAGATCCAGTTCATGCTGGCTGGCGTCGAGGGGAGCGGTCAAGACCAGAGCGCAGACAAGGGGTGTTATCATTCCCACCGTGAGGGCCAGAAACCAATAGGCTTTCCGGATGTCCTGCCAACTCCTGACCAAGCCGGCGGTCTGAATGACCGATTCGATGCCGGAGTAAGCTAAGATACAGAATGAGATGTGGGTGACGAAATTACCATAAATGGTTAACCAGGAGCCTGTTCCCAGATCATTGACTGCACTGGAAAACGCCAGCTTGAGACGTGGCCACGATCCTAGCCGGTCAAAGTCCACCACCCCGGAGACCACCAAGTTTAGCATAACAAAGGCGGCCAGGATGAAGATCCCGAAAGTAAACCGGGCATTGGCCTTGATGCCGACAATGTTTAGCCCGGCGATAAACCAGATAATCCCCAAGGCCAGGAACAGCCGGAGATCCTGCGATTGATTGAGATCCATAAACGGGAGGGCGTTGCCGATGGCGCTTACCGCTGAAATGCAGGCGGTAATGATGTAACCTACCATGATGGAGGCCACGGCAATGAAGGAGACCACCGGTCCCAAGACAAAATAGGAAAAGGAATAGACCCCGCCACCGATGATGTTGTGTTTCTCCAGGATTTCCGCGATTTCGGTGTAGCGGGTGGATATGAAGCGTATCAGCAAGCTGGTCAAGGCGACAAAGACCAGGGTGCCGCTGCCGATAAACCGGTAAGCTTCGGCGATAGCGAAAAACGGCGAGGTGAATTCATCCATCAAGGTTATGATGGCGACCGACAGCCAGGTGAGCCAAAGTTGCCGGTTATAGTGATAAGTGAGCAACCGCCGCCGGCTGAACAGAAAAATGCATAGGCCCAATAAAGACACATTGAGCACTATGAGGGCGATAGTTTTCACTTAGATTTTTCCGCCGGAATCAACCCTACTGCCTAGCAAGTGCTGGCCCCGAACCTTACCGCCGACCCCGCCTTACCCTTAACCGATTTAACCAGGTTGCCTCAGTTTAATCCGGGGCCTCAGAAAGCCATTTCCGGGGCCCAAATCTCGCAGACCTTGCCCACCAGTTCCTCACCCGGCTTCAGGGCCTTCTTGCCGGGCTCCCAGCCAGCGGGAGTGGCTTCATCCGTCTCTCGGACATATTTGCAGGCCCGGATCTGACGGATCATCTCCGCCACGTTCCGCCCCACCGCCGGGGCCAGCACCTCCATGGCCTGGAGAATGCCGTCGGGGTCGATGAGAAAACGGCCCCGCAGGTCCACGCCATTGTCCTCATCATAAACCCCATAGAGCTCGCCAATGCGCCCCCCGGGGTCAGACAGCATGGGATAAGGCAACCCGCCGGGGATCATCTTAGACAGCTCCCCCTCTTGCCACACTTTATGGGAGTAAGGGCTGTCCACGCTGATGGCCAGCACCTCGGCGCCCAATGAGGTCATCTCCCCATACCTGGCGGCAACTGCCGTCAATTCTGTGGGTCAGACAAAAGTGAAGTCTCCGGGGTAGAAATAGAGCATGACCCACTTGTCCCGGTAATCCAAAAGCGAGACGTCTTTGATTTTTAGGCCTTGGTGTAGAATTCCGGAGCTGGTTTGCCAACCCGTGCGGGCATAAATAGGCCCTCCCGTGCCATGATATCGGCAATTTGATCCCTTTTTTAACATTAGCCGCCACCTTACCTAATGACAAAGATAACGCAGCCGTAATGGACCAGCTTGTGAAATTGGGGGAATTTATTCTTCCCTACTTCCTGTCGATTTTCCGGCTTCATCCTCCCGCAGCGCTGAGAGGGATAGTTTTACGCCCTCCAGTTGCTCCCTCAAGCTTTTCCCTCCCACTATCCCGAAATCCAGCACGCGAACCGGGGAGGGCATGGGAATCCCATGCTCCTCAAAGGTTTGCTTTATGGCCTTGATGGCATCGCTTCTGGCTCTTAAATAGATCTTCTGATCCGGAGCGGTCCAAAAGCGGATGGTAAAGTCAATGGTGTAGTCGCCCACCTTTTCGTAAAATAATTCCACCGGGTGTTCAGGGATCCGCAATTCCAAAGACTCCACGGCCTTAACCGCCAGTTCTTCGGCCTTCTGCAAATCCTCCACCTGGGTGAGGCTCCAGGGTAAATCTACCCGCCGGACTCCGCTGATAGTGTAATTAATAACCGGATTTCCCAAGAGGTTCTTATTCGGAATGGTGATTCGCTGGCCTTGCTGATTACGAATCTTAGTGGAGCGCATGTCTATGGCCTCAACGTAGCCCAAAAATTCGCCGGTGCGGATAAAATCATCGAGGCGAAAGGGATGCATGAAGTGTAAGAGGATACCCGACATGAAATTGGCGGCGATATCCTGGGAGGCGAAGCCAAAGGCGATGCCGATGATACCGACACCGGCCAACAACGAAGCTACCGCCCTATCCAGGTTGAGGACGTCAAGGGCCAGGATAATGCCGCAGGCAACAACCGCCAGGCGGGTCAGCGCGGCCAAGAGCCTGGCTATGTGCCGATGTCCGGTGATTCGCACTACCGCCCGGCCCACTAATCTGGAAATCGGCAAACTCAACCTGCTAATAACGGCCAGGACGATAATGGCCACCACCAGGTTGGGCAGCATCTTGATGAGTATGGTAACCCATCCGGTCAGCTTATCGAAAAGTTGACCCAATGCCTTGTCTAAGCTAAAACCTGAACCCATAGAATTGACCTCCAGACGCTAACGCCATAGGTGCAGTTCCTAAGGGTTATTAAGCGCCTCCCGCCGGCTCTCCCAGGAATATCTTTGTCACCCGGAGGGCCTGACCTTATTTGATTTTTAGGCTGTCTCCCTGTTCTGGTTTTTTTGCTCAGGGCATTCGGCCATGATCTTCCTGGATCACATAATTAAATAGCCAATTACCAGGAAGGTGACGATTGATACAGCAAACCTTGAAATAACATTACTCCTTAGCCCGCAAGGCCATCCCAGGGGCCCTGTGGCCTCAAACGTCGTCTAACCTCGACGGGTATACATAACGTATTCAAAAACTAATCATCATATTTCACTATGTAAATGGCTAGGATATGGCAATTTATTACCTCTGGCCTAAGCGCCGCGGCCATTCCAAGGTCTTCGGGGGCATCATCCATGCTTGCGAGGGCTGGGGGCGGAAATAAAAAATATCGGTTCCAAGGGTTAAGTTTGATGGATTTCCCATGCCATCGTGTTTATAAGTTTTATTAAAGGCGGATGGACTTTGAAAAGGGAATGGTGACAAGAAAAAGAAGCCAGGAAGAGGAACTTTTCGAAGGGGCGTGATATGCCGGAGAGGACCGAAGACACCACCGCAATCCTGCGGCTTGATCTTCTGCGAACTTACAAACTGACTTGGCTGCCGGGCGACCTGCTAGCCGGGGCGGTTATTTTTTTGGTCACCATCCCCGCAGCCATGGCCTACAGCCAAATGGCCGGTCTCCAGCCCATTAACGGCCTTTACGCCTCCCTGCTGGCCATGGCGATCTACGCCCTCTTAGGCACTTCCCGCCATCTTATCATTGATGCTGAAGCCACCATGGCCATTCTGGTCGCCTCCTCCCTGGCCGCAGTGGCTGCGGGTGGGGACCCGGCTCGCTTCCTGGCCCTGGCTACCATGGAAGCCATTATCATAGGAGCAATTCAATTGACCGGAGGGGTGGCCCGAGTCGGATTCATTGCCGACTTCATCCCAAAGTCTGTCATCACCGGGTTTCTTAACGGCATGGCCCTGATCATCATCGTGAGCCAGTTAGGAAAAATTTCCGGCATCAACCTTACCCAGGAGGATTTTTTTCCCCGGGTTTGGGAATTTTACAACAGAATCCATCTGTTCCATCAACCCACCTTGATTATTGGGGGAGCGTGTCTGGTGGGTCTTTTCCTGTTTCACTTCGTCCCTATACTTCCTGAGGCTGTCCTGGTGGTGGTTCTGGCCACAGTGGCTGTCATCTCGGGAGATTTGGGGTCCCGGGGAGTAAGTCTGGTAGGCTCAATTCCCGCCGGGCTGCCGCACCTGGTAATTCCCCAGGTGGGGTTCAATGACATCCTGGCCCTGATCCCCTATGCCGCGGGCATGGCCCTGGTTTCTTATTTCGATACCATAACCACTGCCAGGGCCTTTGCCATGAAGGGAGGTTACCGGATCGACCCCAATCAAGACATGATCGCCTTGGGAATAGCCAATATAGGGGCAGGATTGTTCCAAGGGTTTGCGTTAGGCTCAAGCCAATCGCGTACTGTAGTGAACGATATGTATGGCGGCAAAAGCCAATTTGCCGGCCTCATGGCCGCCGGCCTGCTCGCCCTGTTTCTGCTTCAATTCACTTACCTCCTCAAAGACGTGCCGCTCGCAGCCCTGTCGGCGATCATCATCGTGGCGGCCTTCTCGCTCTTGGATGTAAAAGAGGTCATAAGAATATTGCGCACCAGACCGGCTTCAGGCTTTGTCAGTCTGGCCACCACCATCTCGGTTCTCATCACCGGCTTGATGACCGGGATCCTGGTATCGGTGGCCTTCGCCATTATCCTGGTTATGCACCGGCTGGCCCGGCCCCATGAGATCCTCACTCGCCCCCCCAGTATGCCGAGTTTCTTGATCTACCGGTTTGCCGGGCCACTTTTCTTTTTTAATGCCGCCTATTTTGCCCACCGGGTTAAGGAGGTGATCGAGGAGGCCACCAACAAAGGCCCGGTCACCTTCTTCCTGATTAATGCCGAAGCCATCGTGGATATGGATATCAACGCCGCCGAAATGTTTGATGAACTGCATCAGTTTCTTAAAAAACGGAATATTGTCCTGGGCATTTGCCAGGCCAAAGGTCATTTCCGCAAAGTGCTTCTGAGCACTCATCTGGCCGAGCGGGAGGGCATAATTCTTTATCCTACTATTGCCGCTGTGTTTCAGGAATTGACTAAAAAACAACTTGAAGAAGAGGCCATAAAAACAGCCGCCGCCGCAATAGAAGCAGTGACAGGAGCTGATAAAACAGCCGCAGAGATCGACGCAGCTAAAGAAGAAGCAATCGAAATAGAACTAGTAAAACCGGCGGTCGTAGCGGCGGAACCACGAAAAACCGCAGCGGAGGTGGCAGCCGCCGAGGTAGCAGCCGCGGAAGAAAAATCAGCGGATATAACACCAGATGAAGAAGAAACTGCTGACGAAGAAATTAATGAAGAAGAAGAGCAACTTCAGGAGCTAACCAAGAAATCTTGAGTCATTTTCCTAATTAGACCAGTAACAGCTCATTTCACTCCAAATTGTCATTCAGACCGAAGGGTTAACTGGTATTCGCTCGCCAGCCTCGGTGGACACCAGCTTAGCCGTTTTTATGAACCAACCCTGCCCCGGGAAGAGTCTTCAATCACCTAGAAGATTTCCCTGGAATAAAGCCGGATTTCCACATGGACGGCGAGGCGGTGATCTACTTCCCACCAGAACTGTTGCACCAGGTGGCGGAAATGGCAGAGGCCAGGGTTAAAAGAGTCCTCTCCCCTGAGGCGAAAATCAAGGCTGCCGAAAGGGGTCGGGCCGCCCTGGAAAGATACCGAAAAGCTAACCAACAGGGCGTGAATTATCCCCAAATTGGTTCGGTTCCGGTGCGTTGAATGGTTCTATAGGGTGGGGTTTATGACACCCCCGACTATTCGATGGCTGAAGGGCATGGAAGCCCTTAGTTACCTGCAATGTGGAAGTGCATTTCCGCCCGAAAAGTACTTACCGATTTAAGATGTGTCCCCTAAGCAGGCTTAATCCTACTTTTGCTTTCCTGATAAATTCAGCAGAACTTTGCACTTTAGACACTTCTTTCAATAAATAGCTAGGTTTGAAATAAAACCTTCGTATGGCGCTTGTTTGCAACTTAATCATAGTTCTTAGGTCAACCTTGTTTTCAATGAATCTATAAATCACAAAATCATTTGTTGGTTCAATTGCATACTGTAGCCAGTAGTCATAAGGGATAATTCCGCTGGCGAGCGCTTGCTTATAAAGCTGCGTCCCCGGCCATGGTACTGTAATATTAAATGTAGAGTAATCTGATTTTAGCTCCAATGCAAATTCAATAGTTTTTTTCATATCTTCGTAGCTTTCGTCAATCAGCCCGATCATGAAAAAAGTCATCACCTGTAGACCTGCTTCCTTGGCTATCTTAACTGCCCTTCGTGTTTCATCAGTTGTAATTTTTTTATTGATTCTTTTCAAAATAGCGTCAACACCTGACTCAACTCCGTAGTGAACTCTCTTAAGGCCAGCCTTACGCATGAGTAAAAGCAAATCTTTGTCGGCGTTGGTAACCCTATCCCTGATTGCCCATTCAATATTGATGCCTTCTTTAATGATACCTTCACAGATTTTTATTACCCTTTCTTTAGACCATGTAAATGTATCATCGTAAATATCGATTTCCTTAAAGCCAAGATTATTTAGCTGTTTTAATTCCTCAACTACGTTCTCTGCCGAGCGGCATACTGTTTTTTGAAAATGTAACTTACAGAATATACAAGCGAAGGGACACCCCCGACTGCTAATCATGGTAGCTACATTATTGTCATGCGCGACCACAGACGTATAAAGCTCTTCTTTTATAAAACTCCTATCCGGAATTGGAACTAAGTCAAGGTTGTTTAGAATGGAAAATGCCTCGCTCCCTTCTTTCGGGCCATACTGCTTTAAATGTAGTCCATGAATATTATTCATAAAGTCGTTGTTAGCAACCATATTACAAAGGTGTGTGAAAGGAAATTCTCCATCACCTGCTATGACACTATCCACAAATGGAATAGATAGTGTTTCTTTTATGTAGATCCCGATATGAGGGCCGCCATAAGTTAAATGAATATGGGGCATCTTAGCTTTGAGGCTTTTGCCTATGGTATAAGCAGAATACCAATAATTTGTCCAGGCAGAAATACCTACCAAATCCGGCTGAAAACTCTCCGCTTCTTTCACCGTTTCTTCAATACTTTTATTTTCAGCCGAGCAATCAATGACACGGATTTCATGTTTTGAATATTTCTTTACTGCGGTTGCGACATATAATAGCCCGATCGGTGCCTTATGACCAGCGCCATCATCATCAGTATCTGCTCCGATTCGGTAAAAAGGGGTTTTGACACCCCCAATTTTAGGTGGATAAATAAGAAGTACTTTAATTTTATTTATTGATTCCTGTATATCTATTTGAGTCTGTTCATTCTTTGATGCCATATTCATACACTCCGTTTTTTTATTCGGACGATACTCTATTTTTAATGGCTCGCCCCTTCATAAAATTTTGCCAATCTCCAAATCTTTTTTATTCGAGACTCTGGCCACATGATGTTTTAGTAGTTTCAGGCCCATACTGAGCCGTTTGCTGAGATCACCGATGGTTCTTATCGACAATATCTCCTGTAACAGCCGGCGCGGCCGCCAATAATAGCGAAAATGCGCCTTATTCACGAATTCTGCCATTACCTGGCGCGTCATGAGATTTTCAATCAGGTACGGGATATGGTAGTCCGGGGTCGGATTTTGGGTAAAATCCCTCCAGTGGTCCATAGGGACAATATCACGTGAAAGTGAATCTAAATAGATGGCTGTACCGGGATACGGAATCAGTATGGCAAAGGCAACATAATGGGAATCAAGCTCCAAGGCAAACTCGAAGGTCTCATTGGCATCCTGTAAAGTTTCATCGAGGAAACCAACCATGTAATAGGTCAGTACCTCAAAATCGAGCTGTTTTGCCAATTTTATGGCCTCACGGGCCTGATTCTTAGTGATCCCCTTGCGCGACGCCCGGAGGATTCTTTCGTTACCTGACTCAATACCGAAATGTATTCTTTTGCATCCCGCCTTTTTCATGGCAGACAGCATCTCATGGTCGACTTTGTTTACTCGACTGCGCACAGACCATTCAATCGAAATTCCTCGTTTTATGATTTCTTCGCATATCTCAAGCACTCTCTTGCGGTGCCAAGTAAATGTGTCATCGTAAACCTCGACATTCTTAAACCCGTCCCGGGCTATAGCCTCGAATTCATCGGCCACCAGGCGGGGCGAGCGGGATACGACCTTCTGGACATTGAGCTTGCAAAAGACGCAGTTACAGGGACATCCTCGGCTGGTAATCATGGTGGTCGATTTCAGGTGCGACAGGAGGGTGTCGTAGGCCTCATGCGGAATGAGCCGGCGATCTGGCGCGGGAAGGATGTCGATGTTCTCGACAATAGCCAACCTTACGGGGGGAATTTGAATAATACCAGCGGGATTTTTCCAAAAAACCCCGTTGAGATCGCCAGGAGGGCGACCCGCCGTCATGGCATCCAGGGCCTGTTTAAACGCAACCTCGCCATCTCCGGCTATGAGCATATCCGCCCCAGATGCCTGGAGCGACTCTTCAGAATAAATGGACGCATGGGCGCCCCCGATACAGATAACCGTATCTGGCAGCGCTGCTTTTAGAAGCGAAATCGTTTTCCAGACATTGTACCAGACGTCCGTCATCACCGAGAATCCGATCACGGCTGGTTTTTTCTCTATGAGTGCAGCAGCAGTCTGTTCAGGGGTAAGATGCCCCAAGGTAGCGTCGAATATTTCGACAGACGAATACCCTTCCTGTTTCAGGTAGGTGGCGATGGACATAAGGCCCAGTGGCGGCTTAGAGCCGATTGCCTGGCCTTCATGAAAGACAAACAGCGATTTAATACATTGGTTATACGATGGCATTACCAGCACTAGGCGATCTTGTTTATGTATTTTCTTGCTCCAGTCAGCACACATTATAATTCCTCTGCGATGAAGGTGTTGTACCAGAGCTGAAAGGTCAGCAAGGCCCACAGGTTTCTGCCGTGGTCGGCGCGCCTTCCGCGATGTTCTGCCAGCAGGCGCTCAATCTCGGCATGATTGAAGATGCCCTGTGCTTCCACCCGCTCCCGTTTGAAAAGTTCATCAAACACATCACTGAACACGCCTCTCACCCACGCGGCGGAGGGAGGGCCGAACCCCTTCTTGGGTTTATTGATGATGCTCTCTGGCAGGTAAGGTTCGAGTACCTTTTTCATCAATCCTTTCGGAGTGCCCCCGCACATCTTAATCGAAACGGGGAGAGCATTAACATAGGCCATCAGGTCGATATTGAGGAGTGGAACCCGGGCTTCAAGTGAGGCGGCCATAGTTATACGGTCGGCCTGGAAGAGCCCGTTCCCTTCGAGAAAGAAACAGGCGTCGAGGTGCATAATCCTACTGACCACATCCTGCTCCGTAAGGGTTTCTGCCAGGTGTTCCACCTCAGCGAAGGTCGCTTCTTTGACTTTTCCGGCAATCTCGGGACGGAAAAGCCTTTGTTTAGCCTCATCGTCAAAGTATCCCATCCAGATAAAATGCTGGAGTTCCTGGGGCAGACCTGCTCCCCGGATAAACCGTTTGGCTTTGAATTCAAAGCTCATGTACTTATCGGAAACAGGCAACCGGTTTACAATAGCAGGAATGAGCTCTGACAAGATTATCCGGGGCAGTTTACGGTAGTGTGCAGCCATCTGGTGGGCGCGATAGGTTGGATAGCCGGCAAAGATTTCATCCCCACCCCAGCCAGTCAGCACCACTTTGACCTGCTCGCGGGCCGCACGTGAGAGCGCCAGGAGCGGCAGGACGGTAGAGTCTCCGAATGGTTCGTCGAGTATGCGGGTCACGTCGAAAAGCGCTTGCCTCAGGAGATCTTTGGTGAAAAGGACCTCGGTATGCACCAGACCTAAATGCTCTGCTACCAGGCGAGCATCAGCCGATTCATCATGGGTCTTATCCTCAAACCGAAGCGCAAAGGAGTGGACCTCCTGGCTGGACCGCCGTTTGGCGCACAATGCCACTGCCGAAGAGTCAAGTCCTCCACTGAGGAAAACCCCTAGGGGTACATCGCTCATCAGCTCCAACTCCACGGCATGCTCCATGAGTTCTTCAACCTTGGCGCAAGCATTGGAGAGAGGAACCTGAGGCCCCTTGCCATACTCTGGCGACCAGTAACGATCTTGGCTCCACTCACGACCTTGCAGCCGGCAAAAGTGCCCGGGCGGCAACTTGTCAATGCCTGCAAAGGGGGAATGGGGCGAGGGGATGTATCCGAAAGAAAAATAACGGTAGATCGCAGTCCAGTCCGGTGCTGCCGGAGCAAATACCCCCAGAAGCCCCTTGGCCTCGGAAGCGAAGGCGAACCCATCTCCGGTCTTTGTAAGGTAGAGCGGTTTGATCCCAAGCCGGTCGCGGGCCAGAAAGAGGTTTTTATTGACCATATCCCAAACTGCAAAGGCAAACATACCGTTGAAACGGGTGAGGCAGCCCTCCCCAAATTCCTCAAAGGCATGTAGTACGGTTTCGGTGTCGGAGCCGGTCTGGAAAATGTGGCCTTTGGCGATAAGCTGCTCACGGATCTCCCGGTGGTTGTATATCTCACCGTTATAGACGATGACCAGGCTCCGGTCTTCGTTGAAGATTGGCTGATTGCCCCTGACAAGGTCCACGATAGCAAGGCGGTTTATACCCATAAAAATGCCCGGAGCGGTGTACAGTCCGCAATGATCCGGCCCTCGATGGATCATGGCGCGTGACATTGCGCCAATCACGTCAGGGGGAATGGTTCCCCCATCATACTGAACCATGCCAATGATACCACACATTATATTCTCAGCCCTTCCTGGCGACCATCACCACATACGTCCATCTATCATAATTAGATCATATTCGGATGGTTTGATAAATTTCTTGCCACTCGGCGATTTACTGGGGGTAACCCATGGGATGGTTTTTTTGGGGGCTCTGCCCCCGCGCTGAGGCCGCTCTCCCGCGTTGCCTTATCCTCCGCACAGGGCCATAAACTTGTATCGTCTGGAGTTTGCCGTGCCGTCCTCAGCAGCTTTCAGGCGGCAGCACCTCTTTAACCAGGGTTGACCGCCATCGTTCATCATTGAAGTGTACCAATAGATTATCCAGTATTAATCCAATTACGGGGAAAGTTGTGCCGATAATCAGGAACGTGAGCGATGTAAAGAACAGAACCGGGGAAGCGACGTACAGCGCGGAAGGGCTGTCGTGATATATCAGCAGCGTGAAGATCAACCCAACAAGGGAGATGCTGAAAACACACCATGCGATAAAGGCAATCTCAGTAAAAATATGAAAAGGGCGCACCCGGTAAGCAAGGGTCGAGGTAAGCGAAATGATGTCGAGCAAACCGCGGTGCCGGAGGAGCTGGTATTTTGATGAGCCGTACTTTCTTGGAGCATGGGTTATGGCCACTTCGCTAACGGTAAAACCTGCCGCCTGGCTCATGGCAGGGATCAAGCGGTGCAGGTCACCCCGCAGGTTTAGGCGTTTATAGAGATCCTTCCGCATGACCTTGAGGCCGCAGTTGATATCGTGGACATGCACATTAAGTAAACGGCGGGTGATCACGTTGAACACCCCGGATACAAAACGCTTGCTAAGGGGATCTTTGCGGGAGGCTCGCCAGCCAATGACCATGTCGTATCCTTCATCAAGCTTGTCCAGCAAGTTCGGGATATTCTCGGGTTCGTCCTGTAAGTCGGCATCCATCGTGATGGCTACATCTCCCTCGGCAAGGGCAAACCCCTGCATGAGAGCCATGGACTTGCCGTGATTGGCGCGGTGGTTGATGATTCCGATATTGGGAAAACGGGCGCGAAGCTCCAAGAGCCGCTTGTAGGTTAAGTCGCTACTGCCGTCGTTCACCGCGATGAATTCGAACGTCAGACCGAGCCCGGAAAAAACCGCTTCGGTGCGTAGGTATAACTCTTCGAGGCTTTCGGCCTCATTGAAAATAGGAATTATGACACTGGCTTTCTCGAATCCCATCATTTATTCCCCGTCATGGAGAATTGGAAGATGCTCATACCGCCCGTGAGCAGGATCAGAAGTTCTTCAAGGCTTTCGATACGACGGAAGCGTTCCCACAGGTAGCCGGGCCGCAGATAGAAACTGCGGTAAGCCTTGACGATATCGCGGGAGAGCTCTTCGCCACTGATGCCACAGATACTTTCGGAAAAAAACCCTTGGGTGTGGAGGTTCTCCATGGTGGAATCTGAGCCATCCATGATCTCAGGGTACTGTTCAGCAACCCTATCGAAGAGTTCGGTGCCAGGATAGGGGGTCAGAATGCCAAAGCTGGCCGTGGAAGCCTGGATTTTTTGGGTAAAATCGACGGTCTGACGAATTGTTTCGAGCGTCTCACCGGGTCCGCCCAGGACAATGTGGGCGTGGGTGTCAAGTCCAACCTCGCGGGCCATGGCAAACGCGTTTATGGTTTGTTCGGTTCGAATTCCCTTCTGGTAATTTCTCAGGATTTCATCGGAACCGCTTTCGACCCCGAACTTGATCATATGGCAGCCGGCCCGCTTCATAAGCATCATACCATCTTTGTCTATCATATCGACACGGCCGTTGGCGATCCACTTCAGGTTGAGATTGTTCCTGATCATCCCCTCGCAAATCTCCGCGTTGCGCTTGCGGTAAGCAGTGAAGGTCTCATCGCGGAAAAATACCTCGCGGTAGCCGAGAGATTTTGCCACTTCCAACTCTTCGAGCACCCTGTCTGAGGACCGGATACGGTGTTTGTTGCCATAGAACGGGGGCGCGGTGCAGAAGATACAACGGCCGGGACAGCCCCGGGAAGTTTGCATGGTTGTATAGGGCATCCGCTTGACTACCGGGTTGAAGTAGTCGACCCCCTTGGGAAGCAGTCTGCGGTCGGGGATGGGAAGGTCATCCATCGCTATGAAGCGCCGCGGCGGGTTTATAACCGGCTCTCCGTTGTGGTTGCGGAATCCAATCCCTTCGATATCTGTAACGGGATTGTCATTGGCAACCGCGAGGAGCAAACCGCGCAAAGTTTCTTCAGGCTCCCTGAGAACGATGTAATCGACGGCATCATTCCTGAGACAGTATTCTGGCATGAAGGTGGGATGGGAACCAAAAAGAACCGTTCTGATCCCGCCGTTCAATTCCTTAAGCCGCGCCAGCAGTTCGGTATCCGACCGGAATGACTGGGTAGAAGACAGCATAACCACTGCCCGGATGCCGGCAAAGCGGTTGCGCATAAGAATATCAAAACGTCCCGGTTCATACTGGGCGTCGATAAAAAGTACGTTTAGTCCGGCATTGCGCACATGTGTGGCGCAATAGAGTTCATTGAGGGGAGGCATTTGCATACCTCCCACCCGGCGGCCATTACACCAGCAACCGTAAACAAAGTCTCTGACGATGTTTCGGCCCTTGGCATCTGCTGCGGGCTTCAGAAAAAGTATGGTTTCACTCAAGACCATCACCGCGATCAGTAAAAGTATTTCTGTGTTAATTTAAAATGTTGTCATTGACCCTTTATTATCCTGAATGGCAAGGCAAAGCTTCGCATATACATCCCCGCGTTTTTGCTAAATAGTCATGAAAAAACCGCCGCATCAAGGAACCAGGGGCCACCAACCTGCTGAGGCAAACTTGATTTCATTAACTGAATCTCTTAGAACAAGCTTAACGATAACTGTTCAATAATTATAACATAACCTTTCACCAAACGCTAAACTTATCCGAATGCATCATTTTACCCAGCTGGAAGGGTACACGCCCCCGGCCCCCAGGCTGGCTCTTGGTAAGGATCATCAGGCTGGGGCTGGCCAGTCTATGCTGTCCCGGCTGGAGAATGACATCCTGGGCAACGAGGCTGGGCTGCAGGCCTTGGAGGCTGCCCTGACCCGGTCCACGGATACTCTGTTAAGGAGGAAAAACAAAAAGCGGCTTATTATCGACCTGGATTCCACCGAGGACCCGGCCCGCGGCAAGCAGGAAGGGGTTGCCTACAATGGCCATTTTGCCAAGAACTGTTTCCATCCGTACCGTCGGCGGAATGGACGTTTCCCGGTCTCAGCTTTGCCCTCAGACAATCGCCCTCGCTGGTAAAGCAAAAAGCTCCCCTGTGGAGCGTTACCGGCCCTGGTTCCGGCTCTTTTGGCTGCGTAGCGATGCTGCCTTTGCCAACCCGGGGACCTGCGAGTATTGCGAAGAACACCGTATGACTTATTTCATTCGGTTGCCGTCAAATAAGAACCTGGATCGGCTGGTGGCGCCTCATCTCGGTCGTCCGGTGGGCCGACCGCCCCAGAGCGGCATTCAGGTCAAGATCGTTGACTTTCACTATCAGGCCAAGAGTTGGAGCCGGCCGCGCCGGGGGCCAGGCTGCAGATGGGGGTTCTGGCCTACAACCTTCTGCATATGATCCGGCAGTTCTATGTTTGGGGTGAATCTGAAGAAGTGAAACGGTCCATGAAGTGGTGATCAAGCGATTAATCAAAGCGGGGGCCATAATTTCTTATCATGCCCGGAGATGGTATGTCCATGTGGCCTCGGCTTTTCCTCTGGCTCATCATTACCGGGCGGTGCTGGCCTGGGGTCAGTAAGCTCCACAGCCAAGAGGTATCTTGGTTCTGGGGTGTAGTATGCCCGAAATCTGGGAATAATTGACTTTCCACCCAAATTTGCGCTATCATGCCCTCGGCGAAAAAATTGGCTTCGAGAAGAGGACCGTTTGAAGGGTTAAACTCGGTGAGAGAGGTTCCCACAACCAATTTTCGACCGCCGTGGGCAAGACTGCGGCATCATCTCGGATTGTAAGCGGTTTTTGCTGTACGAATTCTTCCTCTTCCCTATGGTTACGATTATCCTCCCGGCTTACTGCAGCCTCCCGTAAGACCGAGAATTAAACAAAAAACGGATAACAATGATTGGCTCAGAAAATGCTATCTTTCTTCAGATACAGATGGAGAAACTATCGGTTATAAAGGACTAATAGGATTTTTAAAACTTAGTAGAGGAAATAAAAAAATCAAGGTGATAGTAGCGCCAATTCCCGAGCTTGAATTTGCGGATTTTGGAAAATATCGGCAAGGAATAAAAGTTGAGAGGATTGATAATCACGTAAAAAGAATCTCCATAGAATACGGTGTTCTTTATATTCTAAGAGCATTATTTACTGATATTGAAAAGAAATACATTTATTTTAAAGATGATGTCCATATGCACGATGGAGGGAGAGCAATATACTCGAGGTTGTTAGCTATTTTATTGATAAGTGAGATAATAATTGCCTACAACCGGATGTAATCGAAAACTTGCTGCACCTTTATTGGAGAGAAAGTAACCTGGTTGAATATCTGACGGGGATTAAATTGTGGGTTTTTCTCTAAGATATAAATATATAACTCTTTACGTCTTGATAGCAGTTTTGCCATTTAGTTCTTACTTTACAAAAGGTTCAGTTCCTCTAACGTCGTATGACCCCCAGCTTACTTATTCGCTTTTTCTTTATAACTATAACAAGGTTCATACGACAGGCCTTCCTCCCTTTAATAATTTATATGGGATGGGTATTGATACTGCTTCTATTGACCCCGCTTTTAATGCCTATAGACTCCCAAATTTAGTAGCTTATATCTTTTCTGATCCGATGCAAGGGTGGATTTTATTGTTAGTTATGCAATATATTTTAATGGGTCTTTGTTCTTTCATGTACTTTAGGTATGTAGGGCTACAGGAAGATGTTGGCTTTTTATGTTCAATAATTTATATGTTGACACCATTAAATGATGAATTTATTTATCAAAATTTTTGGGGGTTTATTTATCTTTTTGCCCCAATTCTTTTGCTAACTTTGCATAAAATCAATGACAAGAGATACAATATTCTTATGGGAGCTTTATGGATAGGTCTTATTTTTACCTTGACATACCTATCAGCTGGATCGATTGGTGTAATGTACCTAAGTTTTGGCTCGCTACTTTATATCATGTTTATCTTTGTTTCGTGGCAAAATATTATATACGTCGCAAGAAAGTTTTTCTTTGTATATTTTATAGGAGCTTTACTGAGTATTGGAATGTCGTCTTATATTTTAATCCCTTTCATAGTGGAAGCTTGGTTTATGGAGCGAGCTACAGTTACAAGAGATATGTATTATTCACTTTCGCAGTATATTATTTATTTATTACAAAACTCCTTGAGTCTAATAATTCCAATTAGATTAGACTGTACTTTGCAAAACATTAATTTGGTAGGGCGAACTGAATTGACAACATTTTTTGATAATACTTGGCTTTATATAAATATAGCATTATTACCTGCTCTCATTTATATTTTTAGATATAGATTGCCTTATCGACGCTTCGCTTATTTATTATTATTTATATTTTATGTAGTTTTGACCCCCCCTTTTATTCTTAATCTAGATATTATCACAATAAATATACTCAAAAGCTACACGCTGCAAAAGCTTTACATGTTCTATAGCTTAGCTGGCTGTGTCTTGATTGGATTTTATTTTCAACATATATTGAAAGCGAATAATAAAAAGCAATCATTACTTAATATTATGATTGGTACCTATATTGGATTGATATTTGGCTTCCTTATCCTTACATTAATTCTATATTTAACAGAATTTTCAGCATCTAGAAATTTTCTCCTGATAAGTAAATTTAATAACTTTTTGGATTTAAGGCAAATACGCCAATTGCTTGTAACAATAATTATGAACCCTTTTAAGTTTTCATTAATATTCCATCATTTTAAGGAAATATGGTGGTTATTATTTTTATACTACTTATCAATATTATCTATGTTGCTTATGATATTTAATATAAATAAATTGCCGAGGATTTTTAATAAGTCCTGGACTTGGATATATATATTGCTAATTATATTAAATGTCAATTTGCTCTATAATTATTCATATGCATTGATCAATAAAGATGTGTTAGCTTACTATTATTTATTACCTAACCATAATGATGAAAATAAAGCAATCTATCAAGGTGATCGAGTAGCTTTTTATGTCGATTTAGGTGTCAAGAAACTTGATGAGACTATGGAAAGATACCTGAAAAGTCCCATAGAAGAAATTAAAAAAACAGCCGAACGACTGCAAATGATCGATTCGATGTCCACGAAAGATATGGAGCTTTATTCTCAGGCCTATGAGTCAAGTCAATACATGTATATTAGGTCATATCTCTATTTTCTCCCTTATATACATGGTGGGATATCTCAATATTCCGTTTATATGCATTTTCTATACCCTGGTTATCGACAATATTATTTTAATTTAAATAAGCAGAGCAAGAATTTTACCGATATTGAAAAAACTGCCGAGGATATATATAAGTATTCATATTTATATGATTATTTTGATACAAAAGCCGCTAGTCGTCTTGGTATTAGGATGATAATTGCTAATGCCCCGATGAAGGCGGAAAATATGAGCTTTATCAGTAAAACTAGTAAAGGGCTTTATATCTATGAAAACAATGATACTTATCCAAGCATAAAACTCACTTTTACTAGTCGTAATAACGCTTATAAAGATGCAACATTTTTAATAAATAAATATTTTGAGTTGGATGGAAAAGAGTCAGTAATAAAACTAACTACCTTAGAGTTAGGGGAAAAAGTCATAACAACGACAATTCCTTATAATAAGCACTGGACCATTATTGGCGATGGCAACCCTTTAAAGGTTTATAGAGATATGAATCTTTTTATTGGGGCTCGAGTTCCATCAGGCGTTAGGACAATTGAGCTGAAATACTACAACGAAAACTTTAAAATAGGGATTGTGATAAGTTGTATATTCTGGTTTATTTGGTTAGGACTTTATTTTATTAATAAAAGGATTATTGCTTCACATCCGAGAATGTAATGCTCCTATGTGCGCAAAGTCAAGATTTCCAATGGTGCAAGGTGGTGCGGTATCCGTTTAGAATCAAAACCAGTTTCCTATTCGTGGTTCCCCGCGTAAGACGCACCCTACGACGGGAAACTACCTTTTTGAGCCCAGCTTGGTATCAGCCGTGACCCCCCGAGAGGCGTCCAGGAAATCCCGCACCATTTTCACCAGGTCCATGGGCCGGAACGGCTTGGAAATGAAGTGGTTATTTGATTCCGGCGCCCCGTACCCGATGAGGTCGCTGCCGGTGTAGCCCGACATGAAGAACACCGCCATTTCCGGATGTAAGAGGGCCAGGCGCTCGGCCAGCTCCTTGCCGCTCATCTGGGGCATCACCACATCGGTGATCATGAGGTGGATGGTCTCCGGGTGCCGCTCACAGATCAACAAGGCCTCGCCCCCGTGCCGGGCCTCCAGGACGTTATACCCATAGAGGCGAAAAAAACGGACCAGCAAAGTCCGGAGTGAGTCTTCATCTTCCACCACCAGAATGGTTTCGGACCCTTCCAGTTTGGCCGCCAGAGAAACCCTGCCCCCGGGGGCCTCCACCGCCGCCTCGAGGCGGGGCAGAAAGATTTTGAACAAGGCGCCTTGCCCGGGATGGCTCTCTACGTCAACGCAACCGCCGTTTTGTTTGACAATCCCGTACACCATGGGCAGCCCCAGGCCGGTGCCTTTGCCCACCTCTTTCGTGGTGAAGAACGGCTCAAAGATGTGAGCCAGGGTCTCCGCATCCATGCCGCTGCCGGTGTCGGTCACCGTCAGCCGGACGTAGTGTCCCGGCGGGATATTCTCAAACCGGCACTGATGGGTAGCGGTAAACTCGATGTTGTCTGTCGCCAGGATAAGCCGGCCGCCCGTGGGCATGGCATCCCGGGCGTTGACCGCCAGGTTCATGATGATCTGGCCGATCTGGCCGGGGTCGGCTTTCACCATTCCCAGATCGGGGTCTGTCAAGATTTCCATCTCAATGTGTTCCCCGATGAGACGCCGCAGCATCTTTTCCAGTTCGCCCACTACTCGGTTGAGATTGAGTACCTGGGGCTGCATCACCTGCTGGCGGCTGAAGGCCAGCAGCTGTTGGGTCAAGGAGGCGGCCCGTTCAGTGGCTTTGAGAATGTCTTCGCTGTATTTATAGAGTGGGTCGTCTTTAATCAGGCTGGTCCGGATGAGTTCGCTGTAGCCCATGATGGCCATCAACAGGTTGTTGAAGTCGTGGGCCACGCCGCCGGCCAGCCGGCCCACCGCCTCCATCTTCTGGGCCTGCAGGAGCTGGGCCTCCAAGGTCTTGCGCTCGGTGATGTCGATCCCCAGTTTCAAGACCATGGGGGAGCCGTCAACATCGGCAAAGGGGTAAGTGTAAATATGATAGGTTCGGCCCTGGGGGCTGGTTTTCTCCCACTCCAGCGGCTTCTGGGTCTCCAGGATTTTCCCGATGTTGCACTCATCACAAGGAGTTTGTCTGCCATAAGCAAGTTCATAACAAGTGCGCCCCTGGGTCTCTCCGAAGCTCTCCCGGAATAAACGGTTGGCGAACGGTATGGTGCAGTCCGGCGCCACGAGACAAACCGAGGCCGGCAGCATATCCAACAGGGAAAAGAATCGCTGGCGTTCTTGGAGGATTATGGTTTCCGCGGCCTTGCGCTCGGTGATGTCCTGTCCCTGGGCAATGGTGGCAACCAGAGTGGCGCCATCCTCGGCATGGATGTTCGCCGAGTTCCAGAGAGCGATGCGGATATCGCCATCTTTGCGGAGAATGGGGATTTCCACTGACTCCCAGCGCTCGCCGCTTGAAGTGGAGGCTATCTTGCTCAGTGATTCTTCTCGGCTGGCTTCCGGAAAGAGCAGGTTCAATTTCTGGCCGATAACCTCGTGGGCGGTAAAACCCGTAAGGTTTTCGAAGGCACGATTGAACCGCGTGATCCTGGACTCTGCATCCCAAACGATGATAGGCGCGTTAGCGTATTCTAACAAGTTTTCCAGATAGTTGCGCGTCTCATACAGCGTCTCCTCCGACTGCTTGCGCGCTGTGATATCAAACAATACCCCGCTGACATAATCAACCTGACCGGCGGCATCCAAGAATATTTGCCACCGGACTTGAATCCAGGCGATCCCGCCGTTTTTTTTCCGGATGCGATATTCCCGGACGTAGGATTTGTCGGTCTTGAGAGCTTGTTTAAATAACCCGCCGGCCATATCCCGGTCTTCCGGGAAGATCAGGTCGCGCCAGGTGATTTGCCGGGAGTCAAACTCTGCCTTGGAATACCCGGTGAGATGTTCAATTTTCCGGTCGAAGAAATCGACGCTCCAATCGCGATATCCTTTAAAGACCACGGCCGGGATTTGTTTGACCAGCAGCCGGTATTTCGCCTCACTTTCCCGCAGCGCTTCCTCGGCTTTCACCCGCTCGAAGGCCGTCCCTAATTGCAGCGCCGCCTTCTCCAGCGTCTCCACCAACTCCAGGGGCACCATGTTCTTCCGCCGATCAGCGATATGAATCAGGCCCAGGATTTGGTCTCCCCAGCGAATGGGAATCAGGGCCACGGACTCATAACCTTCCTGGTTGCAAATGTTTCGGGTGCGTCCCTTATCCTCTTCCGAAACCGTGGCCAAAAACCGGGTGGTGTGGTTCATCCAAAAAGAGCCGCCGGCAGTATAAAAGGGCAACTCGTGGTTACAGTCACCTTTGATGACGTTAGTACACATGCAGTGATCGGTTCGGATGGATAAGGGGCTTTCCGATTCATAGAATTGCTCACGGAAGCCTTGGTAGGCTTGATAAGGAATCCTACCATCGGCCTCGAGCACCCGGATGCCTACCGCCTCGCAACCGGTGTAGTCCTTGATCTCGGACACATAGGCGGTTAACAGAGAGTTGATATCCGTAACATTATGCACAATTTCCAGGAAGCGCAGAGATATCCGCAGCATCTCTTCCATCTGGCGGCGCGCCGTGATTTCCATCCAGGCCCCGGCGATTTCCACCGGGTTGCCGTATTGGTCCTGTACCAACTTGACCTCATCGTGCATCCAGCGGTAGGCGCCGTCCTGGGCCAGGAAGCGGTATTCATAGGTCTGGTGGTCATGAGGCCATGGGAGTTTTAGGCGCGTGAGAACCCGGCGTCGGTCTTCGGGGTGTACGTGCTTGATCCAGAACCGGGGATTTTCTAAAAACTGCCGGGGTTCCCAACCCACCAGTTCTTTGACGTTATCGCTTATATAAGTAGGGGCAAAAATCCCCCCGGCTTCAAAGTAATAAATAGCTGCTGGGCCGGAAGCCAGCAAATGCTCCAGCCGCGCCTTGATTGCCATGGGCTCGGTGACATCGATGGCATTAACGCCGATCATCACCGTATGCCCGTCCTGATCGGCGATGGGAAACCGGTGGGAAATCCATTGATGCCAGCCGTCGGGGTGGCGCAGGGAGCCCAGGGTCTGTAACGCTTCCCCGGTCTCAATGACTAACCGGTCCTGCCCCCGAAATTTTGCCGCAACTTCGGATGGCCAGAGTTCTTCAGTGGTTTTCCCCAGCCATTCCGTCCGGCTTTTCTGAAAGGCCTGCTCCCAGGCGGCGTTGGCAAAGAGGTAGCGCCCTTCGAGATCACGGATGACGGCCACGCTCGGCACGTTTCCCACGAAGGACGCAAACAGCCGTTCACTCGCGTGCAGCTTCTGTTCCGCCTCTTTCAGGTCGCTGATGTCGGTGATGGAGGTGCGGCATACCCTGGCGCCGCTGACGTCGGTAACCGCGACGCTGTTCAGACGGGCAAAAAAACTCCCTCCGTCCGGCCGTTGCAGTTTAATCTCACAGGCATGGGGCCCCGGTTCCTGAAAAACTCGCCTGAGGTAGAGGTGGAAGCGGTTCCTATCCTCTACTTCGATGAAAAACCGGAAGGGCTTATTGACTAAGTGGCGTCTGGTTACTCCCAATTGACTCGCTGCGGTCAGGTTGACTTCCCGGATCAGGCCGGATTCATCCAGGGTCAGGAAGCCCACCGGGGCGAAGTCATAAAAGTCGCTGTATTTTCTATTGGCCTCTTCTAACGATGTTTGGCTCTGGCGTAATGCCTCGTTTTGCATTTCCAATTCAATTTGATGCACCTGCAATTCATGAATCAAGACATTCTTTTCCTCCAGGGAAAACTCATGAAGGCCCGTTGTCCCGGCTTGCAGACGGGCTTCGGCTTTTTCCCGGAGTTTGTGAGTTCCCCCGGAAGCTTTCCTGTCCTGTCCCATAAATCACTCCTCGCAGGTGGCAAGGCTGGCGTGCAATGAACCGTTTGACAGATTAGAGTTCAGTCCCCTTGCATACCCCGGCATCGCCGGGCCTGGGGTGGTGGCCTAATTGCGTGAGGCTGGCAGGCTCACCACAAACCTGTGTTTGAACGCAGCCGGGCTGACGCTTGAAGGACTCGCCATATCTTGCCTTTTAGGGCTGATGGGAAAATAAATAAAGGATTGGCCTCCTTGGCCCAGGGTTGGCTTTCCTGGCTGCCGTCGCCGTCATAGGACGGGTGTGCAAAGAACGGCGCGGCAAGTGGTCCAGGGCGAGCTTTCTTTCCAGAATAGAATAAATTAACCATCATCATGCTCCAGCCTTATGTCAAGTAATTTTTGGTGCGATCCCAGAAAAAGGTTTTCAGGCAGAGGGGGAATGGTGATTCCGGCCCCGGGATAAGAGGGGAGATAGGACCAAAAGTGCGGATGAGCGTTTGCTATAAATTCTTTCCGCTTGGAGGTTTTTAAATCGCCCTAAGTCACCCTTTTTCAAAAGGGGACTTTAACTGCAATTCCTTATAGTTCCCCTATTTTTTCGGCGATTATATACTTGACAAACCTTTACCGATGATTTATAGTATATCTAAATCAATCGGGGAAGGAAGGCAAGCCAATGTCAGAAGCCATTTTAGCCAATGAAATTTTTCACGATGAAGAAAAGGCCGTGAAGTACCTGGAAAGTGTTCGCTGGCCTAGTGGCCCGACATGCCCTCATTGTGGTGGCAGCGATAAGGTTTATCGCATAAAGCAGAACAAAGAGAAAAAAATCCGCCACGGTTTGCTAAAGTGTGGCCTTTGCCAAAAACAGTTTACCGTCAAGGTAGGCACCCTGTTTGAGAGCAGCCATATACCCCTGCATAAATGGTTAATGGCAACCCACCTGCTTATTTCCTCTAAGAAGGGGATCAGCAGCCATCAGCTTCACCGGATGCTGGGGATTACCTATAAGAGCGCATGGTTTATGGCTCACCGTATCCGGGAAGCCTTGAAAGACCCTGAGTTTACCAATAAACTTGGCGGCGGCGGCAAGTTTGTTGAGGTTGACGAAACTTATTGGGGGAACACGAATAAGAAGCGGCCTGGGGCGCGTGGCTACGCCCACAAAGAGAAGATTTTCTCCTTGGTTGAACGTGATGGCGAAGTCCGCTCCTTTCATGTTCCCCATGTCACCGGCAAGACCCTAAAGCCGATTATTCGGGAGCAGATAGAGGAAGACACGCACATCATAACCGATGATATGGGAGCCTATAAAGGCCTTGACAAAGAATTTGACAACCATAGCGTGGTATGTCATTCTCAAAATGAGTATGTGCGTGGGCCGATCTATACGAACACGATTGAGAATTATTTCAGCATCTTGAAGCGGGGCCTTGTGGGGGTTTACCAGCATGTTGGCCCCCAGCACCTTAAGCGGTACATAGGGGAGTTTGATTTCCGATATAACTTTCAGAAGATCACAGACGCAGAGCGCCGGGACATCGCCCTTCAAGGGATTGAAGGTAAACGGCTCACCTACAGAGGAACTCATTGACAAAAAAGACAAACCAGAAAAATGAACCTACTGAGGATTCTGTAAAACCAGATCAGGGTATAGGTGCGTCCTTTGAGGACGCGGTAAGGCGTTTATTGCAAACTCCACCTGTCAAAAAGCCAAAACCCATAAAGAAATAATTGACTTTAGGTATTTAAGCGTAATATTATTACGGTACGGTGTGGAGGTCAGGGGAATCGAGCCCCTCAGCGGATGGATGGAAAGCCCCCACTGGCTCCTGCGACCCCCACTTAGGGCAGATCAAACGATCTGCCCTAATTTTTATGTTGACATATCAGATAGATTGTCGTAATCTATCTATTACAAGGGCGAACTAATCCGCTGCGGAAACAAACCGCAATTAAAATTAGAACGACCTGGTAGCCAACCGCCTTCCCCGTAGTCTGCTAGAGACAGACTACGGGGTTGTTTCGTTTTCGCCCCTGCTGGTGGCGGTTAGTGGCCAGCAGAGGGCGACTAATAAGACTCTCATATCATACCTCCCCAGAGGCAGCCTGCATTTGATTCTTGAGCAGAATAAATTTATCCTCTGTGTATTCAAATAAATCCTTTCGATCCGTAACGGTTCTATAAATTTGGTTGTAGCCGTTTTTAGAGCTTAACTCCCATCCATATTTAGGGTATTCATTGACAACGTCCTTAACTTTCATTCGCTTATTGGATCGTTTAATTATTTGAGCGATTTTTGTGGCATGGGATTTTTTTCTCCTGAACCTAACCATTCTCACGTCATTTGTCCCAAGGACTTTCATGGGATGGCTATCGGTTTCTTTCTCCGCCGCTGCCTCTGAAAATAAGGATGTTGGTGTGTTCGTAGTCGGCTTAAGAGCAGGATGTGGTAAGCATTTGCGCAGATTCGCAGCTATCCCCTCGAGATAAGTTAGGTGGGTGCGGGTCTTTTCTATCTCTTGACTAATGTCATCAAGAGCCCCTTGTACCTTATTAAGATAATTGGCAGACATGAACGCCACCGCCTTGAGGTTTTCTTTCAGAATTATATTAGAACACACTACTCAACGTTGTCAATAGATATTTTTGAGGCGGGAGAAAGAATTATGCGCCAAACGGTATATCTTGACAGTTTTGACAAGACCGTAATTGGTAAGTCTCTGAATAGTAATAGTTTTATGATTTTGAGAGCGGAGAGATTACAATTTAGTCTTTTGATTTGCGAAGTATACAATCGCCATTTTTTCAAGGGGGGTTAGGGGGATTAAAATGGTTCCGCTATCGGAAAATACTTTTGGCATTCCCTATAAAACCCCCAGGCTGGTTTGCACCCCGGCCGGATGGTGGTCGTGAGGCGGAGGAAAAGGACGGAACCGGCAACAACTGCCTTGCGGCTGGAATCCCCGACAATTGCATTGACAGGCGCCGCAGAAGATGGCATATCTCCTGTGAAATAAGGGGCTGGGGACATCGGGGGACCGCCCATGAGCCTGGGCCGCGGCCGGAAGGGGTGAGCCCTGGCACCAGGCTCACGCAGTCGTGCCAGGAAGGGGGAGGGGAACCGGGAAATCCGTCCCCGGCCGCAACCGAGAAAAGTGCTTACGCAGTGCCCTTCAAGCCAAGAAAAGCTATACTATAAATACCGCGCCTGTAGCTCAGGGGACAGAGCAACGGACTTCTAATCCGTCGGTCGGAGGTTCGAATCCTCCCAGGCGCGCCAGTAAATTCAAGGAGTTATCTGAAATAGGTCAACCAGATATTATTAGGGTGTGCACATAGTGTGCATGGATTCCTTTTTAAGGCCAAAAAATCAGTTTTGAAGATTACCCCCTCCGAAAGTTGCGAAACCGGCTAAACTTCCCTGGCCAGCCCCAGCCGCTTATCTCCCCAGACCTCTTCTTGCCAGCCCGGTCCTGGCCCCGATCCCTGATCATACCGGCCCCGATGGTGGGGTAGTCTCGGCGGTTAGTGAAGGTGGACCTATTGGACTCACCTCCGAACACCAGTCGCAAAACGACCGACGCCTTTTTTCCTGGTCCTCTGGACAGCCTACCACATGGTGCCCTGCCATCACCCCGGACCATGACACCGTCCTCGCCTCGGCGCCACTGCCACCGTCATCCAGACGCGGGGGAAGCCGCCCCGTGACCATGGTCCTACCAGCCAGGTCCAGGAGCAGGGGAGCAGAAGCCGTGCCCGGGAGCAGGCCCAGACGCACCCCCAAGGGTATAGAGTAGGTTCAGGACAGGGGCAACCGTACCCGAGTACGGCGAAGGACATTGACCTTCTTCTTGCTTATTTTATGGCCGCCGCCCGCCGCCGCACTCGGACCTCGGTTGACCAGTCGCTCGCACTCGCCACCTTCCTCGCCAACGCACACACCCCCAGCCGGAAGGGGACCGCCCCTCGACCATGGTCCCGCTCGCTGCCCAGCGCCGAGGGCACCCAGCACCCAAGACCATAAAACCCGAAACCGGGGGACTGGAACTCCTACCCCCCTGGTCTATATATGGGGGTCAGACAAAATCAAGAATGTTACCCTTAATACAATGGCTTTTCAGAACCACTTAGAAGTTCTCACGGGCCTCATAACCCAGAGGAAGGCATATAGTCCGGGTCAAAGCGTGATCACGCTGCAGAAAGCGTGCCACTCTTTTTTAGCGCCTACTTAGGAAGAGGGAAGAGCACAGGGTATCAGCGCCACCTGGCCCCGCACCTATGGCCTTGGTCTGAGTCGGAAACCAGACACATAGGAAGGGACTTCCTCCTCCCGGGTCATCATGATCTCTCCGGAAAATTTCCGATTTTTCGGGAGAATCCTTAATCCAAGCTCTATTTGTAAGGGTTCTTATATACAAACCATATGGAAAGATTAGAGGAAAGGCTTACAGTGCAAGCTGTACGCTAAGCATGGAAGGGGTTGGTATGGGCAACTTTTAGAAAGATACCTTTCCCCACGAAATTTGTGCTATCATGCCTTTCACAAAACAATTTGGTTTCAAAAAAAGAAAACTTTCTGGAGTTGAACTCGGTGAGAGGGCTCCCCAAAACCATTTTTTGACTATGGGGCCAAGGCGGCCGCATAACCTGGGGTAATTTACCCAGAGGGGCATGATCTACCCGCCCTCCTGGGCGCAGACATTTCGCCACTCCCCACCATATCGCCTATTTTTATCTCTAATGAGCGCAACTGAAGATAAGGTGTGTGGTTTCTGATGCAGTCCGCGGTGGTACCAACGTGCAATGAAGAGAAATACCTGCCGCAACTCCTCCACGGCATCCGGAAGCCGCCGCAACTGAGATTAAACCCATGCGCGTGAAGAAATCCTGGCTCTGGCTGCTGGCAACCAGTATCGGTTTGAGCCTGGCCCTGCCCCTGGCGCTGGGAGGGTTGGGACAGTTCAAACTCCTGGACCGCCTCTCCTGGTGGGCGGCCCTCTTATTCACGCTGCTGATGCTGATTAGCTGGTGGTTCAATTCCTGGCGTATCCGCATGCTTATGTGGGTCGGCGGACGCCGGATGAGTTGGCGTGAGGGGGTTTTGACCACGGCCTCCGCCGAATTTGCCGGGGTTGCCACTCCCGGGGGAGTGGGCATGCCCGCTACGTACATATTCCTGTTCCACCGTCTGGGGGTAGGGGTTCCCGAGGCCGTCGGTCTGGAGGGCCTCATCGTGGTGACCGATCTGGTATTTTATGTCACGGTGATGCCCCTGGCCGCTCTCATCCTGTTGTTCGAGGTCGGGGCCAAACCTGATGTTCTGCACCTGGTGGCGGTGGTCATGCTCGTGCTGGTGGGAGTCGCGGCGGTCCTCTGGACCCTTGGGCGCTACTATCGCCGGATCTGCATCGGCATTGGCCGCCAGATGGGCAAGGTGCCCCGGTTGGCCCGGTACCGTTACCGCCTGGCCCGGGCTACGGTCCAGTTTGTTCGGTGCTTGCGTCTCTTACAGAAAATGTCATGGCCCCAGTATGTGGCCCTCTTTCTGGTCACTCTGGGCTATTGGCTGCCGCGCTACCTGTTATTGATTTTAATCATCCTCCTGGTAGGCCAAGCGGTGCCTTCGTCTTACCTGTTTCTCGTCCAGGGAGCGCTGAATTTGGGGAGCCAAATCTTGCTCATGCCAGGGGGCGGCGGCACGGTGGATGCCGGTTATGCGGCATTTCTCAGCCCCTACCTGGACCGGGAGACTCTCGCCTTTACCCTGTTGGTGTGGCGAACTTATACCTTCTACTGGTTTTTGGTCGTTGGCGGCCCCATCTTCCTGTTTAAGACCGGACAGGTGGCGCACGATCTTATCAGCCAAAAAATTTCAGGGCGATAGCCAATTATACCTATACCCGCTTGACTCTGGAGATAGCCCGCCAACAATTTGGAGCCATTTGCTCCTGGATAATCGCCATTCTTACTGGCGCATAGAGAAATATTGCCGACTAATTCTACCGGCGGATTGCAGCGGGCCATGAAAACGAGGTTGCCTGCTTTGCTTTTTATTTTTACCCTGTCCTATCTTTCCTCTGACTGCTCAATTTTACGCCTGATCCGCGTTTTTCTGACTTCTTCTCCCACAAGCTTCATGAATCGTCCCTATAATAAAATATAGGGGCCGCCGCCTCCGAAAAATCAAGATTGCGAGGATAATTGATGCGTGTCGGAAGGGTTTGGCTCATCATTATATTGTTCCTCCTGGGCCAGGCGCCGGGTGCGCTCGCCGCCGCCCCGGCCACGATTGCCGCTGCGCCGGACGTCCGGGAAAACCTGGAATATCAAATCAGCCTGGGCCCGTGGTCGGATGTGGCCCGGGTGCACCTGGTTCTCAAGGAGTTGAAGCCGGGACATTACCTGGCGGAGTTTTTCGGCGCGGCCCAGGGGATGTGGAAGTTGTTGAGCCGGTGGCTGCCCGAACGTTATCAGACTGAGATGGTTTACCGGGAGGGGCGGCTGCAACCCGTGGTGTATCGCGAAGAATTCCAGGAGGGCGGACAAAAAATCCTGAAGGAGTACCGTTTCGACTATGACCATAGCCGGCTGACCCTTTGGCGCCAGGTGGACGGGGGCGAGAAAATCAAGGAATGGGAAGTTCCCTTGACCGGCCCGGTCTACGACCTCTTGAGCCTGTTTTATAACGTCCGGTTAGACGCCCTGGGTCCGGCGCCCGGCGGGGCCACCCTGAAGGTAATGATCCTGCCGGACCCCAAACCCCGGGAGTTGGTCTTTTGCATCGGCGACGTCACCGACCAGGGGCTCAAGGTGATGGTGAACAGTTGCTCGCCGGGCGCGGGCGAAGCGGATCAGTATTTTATCTTTCTCAGCCCGGAACGGGTCCCCACCCTGGCCTGGACCCGGGCAGGCATCTTGGGCAAGCTCGCGGGGCGCCTGGTGAACCCCGGCGAGGTCAAAAAGGAGGGGCTGTTGGGCCTGCCCGCCGCCGCTTCTCCCTTACCTAAAAGCCCGCGTTGAGGATCTCAGCCGCCTGAATTGACGTTGTTCAGGAATTTTTGATTTCCCCTCCGGTTTAGGATATATTTCCCCCCGATGAAACGCCTCAATCCTATTCACGGGCTGACCCTGCTCTTTCTCATCGGGCTGTTCTTTGTAGTTCTCTTTTTTCGGCACCAAATTCCTCTCTGGCGATCGCTGCTCTGGCGTTATGCCATGGGGGCAGGCGTCCTCTTGGTCTTGAAAGGGTGCTCCGACCGAGAGGCGGGGGGCCGGGCAGGGAGGTTTATTAATGATTTTTCCCCCATCTTTTACATTATCCTCATCTATCAATCCCTCGGTGATCTGACCCAGTATCTCCATCCCGACATCGATCCTCAATTGATCCGCATCGATTTCCTCCTCTTTGGCGTCAATCCAACGGTTTGGATGGAGCGCTGGATCGTTCCCTGGCTCACCGGAGGCCTTTCCGTAGCTTATTTAAGTTATTTTTTCCTGCCGGCCAGACTCGTTCATACCCTCTATCTGAAGAATTCTGGGCGGGATTTCGATCTGGCGGTATTTGTCTTGCTCCTGGGTTGGTATCTGTCTTTCATCGGCTACATGCTCTTTCCGGCGATTGGCCCGCGCTACACCCTGGCCCACCTCCAGTCGCTTCCCCTCAACGGCGGTTTTATTGCCGATTTCGTGAGCCATCTCATAAATTTGGTGGAGGGTAACCAACGGGATTGCATGCCCAGCGGTCACACCGCGATCGCACTCATTGTTTTATTTCTCTCCTATCGTTACGCCAGGCTGCTCTTCTATCTCTTCTGCCCGGTCGTCGGGGCCCTCATCTTCTCCACGGTCTACCTGAGGTATCATTATGTCATCGATATTTTCGCCGGAGCGGCGTTGGCAGCCGGGTGCAGCCTCATCGGCCCGCGACTTTACTGCTGGTTAAAGGAGGGGGGCGGTCAGGAGAAGAGAGAGGCTTGATAAACCGTCTAGAGATGGGATGATGCGAAAGGCGGGATGCGCTTTGAAATCGTCTCAAAACCTCGCGATTCAGGTGGAAATGTATTATAAGCAAATATCCCCTGTGTGCGAGGTATCCATGTCTCGGGGGATTAAGGCAGATTATCAGCAACTCATGATGTTTCCGCCGTTGCTGGAAGATTGGGTGGGGCCGGAGCACCCGGCCCGATTTATCCGGGATTTTGTGGATTCTCTGGACCTGCCAGGGCTGGGCGTTCGGGTACGGACTGCGGCGGTGGGCCGGCCCCCTTACAGCACCGGGATGTTGCTGAAGGCCTGGCTTTACGGCTATCTGAACCGGATTCGCAGCACCCGGCAGTTGGAGCACGGCTGCCGGGAGAACCTGGGTCTCATCTGGCTGACGGGCCTCAAGCCCCCGGACCACAATACCCTGTGGCGGTTTTGGCAGGACAACCGGGAGGCCCTGCGCCGGGTATTTCGGCAGTCGGTGCAGGTGGCGCTGCATGCCGGGCTGCTGCAATTGGTGCTGCATGCGGTGGACGGCACCAAGATCCAGGCCGTCTCGGGACGCCCGGGAGTGTGGCGCCGGCGGGATTTGGAGAAGGCCCTGACCCGGTTGGATGCTTCCGTGGCCCAGGTGATGAACGAGGTGGAAGCCGCCCAGGTTCAAGAACGGGGTTCCTATCTTCTGCCGGAGGAGTTGCAAGATCAAACGGTGCGGCGGCAACGCATTCAGGAAGCGCTCCAGATGCTGGCAACTGCTGATCGGGACCACCTCCATCCGGGCGAGCCGGAGGCCCGGTTGATGAAGGTGGGCGCTGGGGTGGCTCCGGCCTGCAATGCCCAGGTGGTGGCCGACGGGGCCAGCGGCCTGCTGGTGGCGGCCCAGGTAGTCAATGCCGAGACGGACAACCAACAACTAGTGCCCATGCTGGACCAGGTGCAGGAGAACCTCGGGGCCACGGCTCAGGAGACCCTGGCGGACGGCGGTTACGTCTCGGCGGCCGAGATAGCCCAAGCCGGGACGCGGGGCTACGAGGTTTTGACCCCGGCGGGTTCCGAGGAAGACCGGCCTTATCATACCAGCCGGTTTATCTATGATGAGGCGCGGGATTGCTGCCTCTGTCCCCGGGGCCAGGTTCTCAGCTATGAGCGCACCAAGACCAACCGCGGGAAGTATCCGGTCAGGGTTTACCGCTGTCGAAATTTTCGGGATTGTCCGTGCGCCGCCAGTGCAGCCGGGACCCCAAAGGCCGGCAACTGGAGATCGGCCCGCACCATCGGGCCATGGTGCGGCAACGTCGAAAAAGGCAAGAGAAGGCAGAGCTGCTGCGCCTGAGAAAGGCGATTGCGGAACCGCCCTTTGCCTGGATCAAGCGGCATCAGGACTTCTGGCGCTGGACGGTCAAGGGCCTGGCCAATGTCCGCACCCAATGGGCGTTGCTGTGCACCATCGTGAATCTTAAGAAGCTTTTCCGGCACTGGCAGGCGGGGCGTTTGGTCCTGCAATGCAGGTAAAGTGAGAACAGGAGGCCCCCCCAAAAAAATAAGAGCCTCCACCTCAGAATCTTTGTATAGAAGGCAAAGCCTGGTTCGATAAAAGGCGAGCAGTTTTGAGCCCGTCTTAACTCCTAAAGTCATTTAGTTTTGAGACGGTTTCCTTGGCTTTCCCGCCCTTGCTACGTTGGCTTAGGTTGCCGCCCCGAGATATGGCTGGGGCCTCTGCAGGGCTTTGAAATAACGATTGCGGGTAGATAGATTGACGGCCGCGTACCCTAAACAACCGGGTAGAGTCCGTTTCCATGGGCTCATGCCCAAGAACCGTTTGATCATGGTGCCGAAAGAATAGGTTTGCCGGTTCAATCGGGCGTAGCCCCTCATGAGCTCTTCAGCAGTCATGCTCTTCGGTTGAAAAAGGAGGGTATCAGGAGGATATCCACGGAGCCACCAGTCAGGCTCAAACAACCTGCCTTCGCGGTAGAGACGCGTATATAACCGGGTTCCTGGAAGAGGAGTGAGAATCCGCAGCTGGACACAATCCAGACAACCTTTTATGATAAATTCGAGGGTCTGTTCGAACACATCCTTGTTTTCGTGATCGAAGCCAAAAACAAAGGCGCCGAGGATGCTGATACCTTCGCCATGAAATCGGCGCATGGCCTCATAAAAATCGATCTTCAGATTCTTTATTTTCCTCATCTCATGCTGAGGGCCTTTTTGGACCGATTCGAATCCGAGCAAAAGTCCCTGGCACCCCGAACGTCGCATCAATTTTAGCAGATCAACATCTTCAGCTAACGACACGGTTCCTTGCCCCATCCATAGCCGTTTAAGGGGAATCATTGCCGTAAACAGCTTTTTCCCTACCTCCCGGTTCAGTCCAAGGGCGTCATCGACGAAGAAGAAGTGAGGTGAATCAAGAGACTCGATCTCGGCAATCACCTCTTGGACCGGCCGGACTCGATATAGCTGCCCCATGGTCTGGCCACTGCAACAGAATTCGCAATCGTGTGGACAGCCTCGGGAGGCCTCGACGCCGATATGGAGAGGAGCATAACCGCGATGTTTGGTTTTGGGGAAGAGATCTCGCCGTGGGGTTGGTAGTCCGGTGAGCTCTGTCTTTTTACCGGCCCGATAGAGTCGCTGCATCTGTCCCGAGGCGGCATCAGATACAACCCGTGGCCAGACACCCTCCGCTTCTCCCACTACTACCGCGTCTGCATGGTCTAAAGCTTCGTCAGGCAATATGGTGGGGTGTATTCCTCCCATCACCACCTTCACCCCCTTTTGGCGATAGGTGTCGGCGATATGATAGGCCCTCGGCACCAGGTCGGTCATGACGGTGATCCCCACCAAATCCACCTCTTGATTAGGGTCGTCGGGAGCAAAAACTTCATCGACCATGGTAATCGTGTGGCCAGGCGGGGTAAGCGCGGCTATCAGAGGCAAATTTACCCTCTGTAACCTGAAATTGCTTGTGTCTTCAAGTTGTTCATGGGGCGCAATAAGTTTTATTTTCACGTCTTAACCTTCCGGAAATCACTTTTGGTTAAACCAACCAACTTCTGGTCGGTCAAACCTTCGCCCTGAAACGTGGGTCAGGGTAAGGGGTCCACCGTGCCGATTTTTTCCAGGAAAAGGGTCGCTCAATTGTGCTGACGGGAAACCCGGATGTCAGGGGGAAGGCTGGGGAGCAGCCCCTTCTGACCACCGGGCTCACTGAGCGCGAGGACCGCAAGAACCGACGGTAAGGGCACCGGGAAAGGGGGCTCGAGGGCGGGCGCTGCCTTAGGTGCTGGGCAATCACTTGCCCTCTTCCCATTTGGTGGCCATGATGCCCAAGGCAAAGACCGCGGCCGCGAAAACCCCGATTATGGTGGCGTAACGCAGGGCGGCCAGGTTGTCGCTGAATATCATGGAGGCCCGCAGGCCCTCGTTGATGTAATACAGCGGCAGCAGCCTGGCGAACGTCTGCAAAAAGCCCGGCATCATCTCGATGGGGAAGAAGCTCCCCGAAAGGAACATCATGGGGAACACGATGGCGTTGGCTGCGGCGGTGGCGCTCTGCGCCTCCTGCACAAACCGGGTGAGTATCATGCCGATGCCGACGAAGGCGAAGACATCAAGCAAAAGGAATACCAGGAGCCAGACGTTTATATGGAGGTCAACCTGAAACACGCTGTAGCTCACCAGCAGCATCGCAATCGTGGAGATAATTGCGAGCATGAACTGGTATAGGATGTTCGACAGTATCCAGTCGGTACGAGTGATGGGCGTGGTGGATAGCTTCCTGATGATACCCTTCTGGAACAGTTCCGTGTTCATGTTCACCGTGCCGAACAGGGATGCGATCATCACCGCCATAGCGATGACGCCGGGGATGAAGAACTCGATAAACCGATACTTCTGGTTGAGGATCGAGGTCTCCTCCCAGCGGTAGAACGGCGGCCTCCCGGACATCCTCTGGTTCATCCCCGCAAACTCCATGTTCAGGTATTCCATCTTCGTCTTCACCGAAGTAGAGCTGGGGTCGTAAATATACGTGAGGATAACGGAGGCATCGGGGGACTTGAGGTCCGATCTCCGATTGTGCAAGATTTCAAAGTCTTTGGGAATAACGAGGATAAGGTTCAGCTTGTGCTTCTGGGCGTACTCCCTGGCGTCGCTGGCGGGATCGACCTCAATTATCTTAAAGTTCCCGTTGAACTGCAGGGTCTTGATGAACTTCGCCGAGGCTTGGGTGTGGTCGAGGTCCTGCACGTAAAGGTCTAAGCTCAATTTGTCCCGGTCCAGGAAAATGGTGCCGAATACGAGAATCAGGATGATCGGGAAAGCCAGCGTGAAAAACATTGCGGTCCTCTCCCGGTAGAAGGTCTTGAGCTTCACGACGAGATTGGCCCTGATGACGCGCAGCTTCATCCTACCTCCCCGTTCTCGGCCGGGCCGGCGTGGAGCGCCTCGCCGGTGAGCTTCAGAAAAACCTCTTCGAGATTGGGCCTGCGAACGTCCAGGCTGAGAAACGACCCCCCGGCGTCCTTAATGGCATTGAGGGTCTTCAGGATGTCTTCCGTGTGCTCCACCCTGACCTTGAGGTCCTGGTGGTTGTCATGGAACGGCTCGAAGCCCATCTTCCGGATGATCTCAATAGCGTTGGCATCGACGCTCTGCAGCGTCAGGATCAGGTAATTCGTGTTGTTTTCTATGAGCTCAACGGGAGAGCCCGTGGCGATTATCACCCCCTTCGAGATGATGGCGACCGTGTCGGCTAGAATCTCCGCTTCTTCCATGTAGTGCGTGGTGAGAAATATCGTTTTCCCCTGCTCCTTCAGGCCCAGCAGGACGTCCCACACCTCGCGCCTGGCCCGGGGGTCGAGCCCGGTCGTCGGCTCGTCGAGGAACACGACCTCGGGGTCGTTCACCAGCGCAATGGCGATTCCCAGGCGCTGCTGCAAGCCCCCGGAAAGGTTCTTATACTGCTCTTCGGCCTTGTCCTTGAGGTTCACGAGTTCTATCAGTCCGTCGATATCGGCGTTGGCGCGGGAGAATAGCCGCGAATAGTACTGCAGGGTTTCCCGGACCGTTATCCGGTCGAAGGAGCTGAAGTCCTGCGGCAGGACGCCGATCCGGGGGACGATGGCGCGCTTCTTCTTGGTGACGTCCATCCCGAGAAGTCTCACCTTTCCCGACGTGGGCCGGCGGATCATGTCGATTATCTCGACGGTGGTGGTCTTGCCGGCGCCGTTCGGGCCCAGGAAGGCGAAAACCTCGCCTTTCCTGACGTTGAACGATATGCCGTTGACCGCCAGCAAATTTCCGTAACGCTTCGTCAGGTTCTCGACTTCGATGGCGTGTTTAGCTGGTTTCGCCATGGCTTGCCATTTTGCCTCTTCAGGGCGCGAGGGTTAATCTCAGATCAGGCGGCACCAGGGTTATCGGCCCCACCACCCGGCCGAGGACCCCGCCCCTCTCAAACCCAATATGCCGATGACCATAAGAGGGACCGCCACCATAATACTCACTAAGCCGGGTTGAATCAATATCCCGACGATTAAAGCCACTACTGGTCCGAGATAAGAGGGAATTATGTGCTGAAGTCCAAAACCAACAAACCGGGGAACGCTATATAAATTTAAAAAATTCACACAAGAAAATTGACACTACCATTTAGGCGTCTCGTAGTCGGCTATAATCTTCGATTTTTATTGGGAAAGAGGGATTTTGGTTATACCGCTCACGACTCCATTCTCAAAGTTGATCCTATAAAGGCCTGGTTGAAGAGGTGTTTCTTTTATAGTTCTTTTTTCCGTCGTAGTAACAACGGCAGACAATGTTCCAGTTAGCGCCCCAATCATCTCAGGAACCTTTGTATCCACTTTGGCCCCAAGTTGTGTGAGATTCCAGCCGTCCGTCAAGGTGGCGTTAGCATCAACGGTTCCTATTCGTGCCACAGGTCTGACCACATACTCTTCGTTTTTGTTTGGCAAGGCAATTACAGATGTCTTGGTTGTTCCAGCATCCGAGGTGACTATTAGATACAGGTCTGGACGGTAAAACCGCAGTCCATCAGTATATGTCGAATCGGAGATCTTAGTGATCTCCACCTTGGAGCAACCTGCGATCATTACTATTATTATTAAAACGATGATGACGTTACGCATGTCTAATCCCTCCTTACTGTATTTAATTTTTTACTTGGTTTTAAGTCGGACAGATAGTTTACAACTAAACCCCGAGATTATGCGGCCGCCTTGGCCCCGCAGTCGAAAAATGGTTTTGGGAACCTCTTTGCTTCGGTGAGAATCTCCCAAAGGTGCTATTCCTTAAGCTGACTCCTATCAGCGACGGCATAGTACCATAAATTTCGCTGTAAAAATAATTTTTTCTGAATTTTGGCTACACCACACCCTTAGAACCCGGACACCTCTTTGCTGTGGGGCTTAAGCGCTTATTACTTGCCAGTCGCCAGTTCTAAGAGGAGTTTTTTTATGGCCTCAAACCGGCTATTAGCTATCTTGCCGGAGGCGGCAAATCTGACGACGCCCTTCTTATCGATAATGACAAAATTGCTGTCATTATCTCTCATCCGGTACGCCGCAAACATGCCTCCGGTCCAATCCCCGTAAATAGTTACCTTCAGCTTGGCGGAGGTTTCATTTAATTTTTCTTTCCAGGTTGTTACCGCGGTTGCCTCCATGGCATTGACGACCAGCAATCTGTAGATTTGATTTTGAATATTTTGCGGTTGCGCGGCGTAAAGCGCATCCAGATAATGTTGTAATTCATTGTTAACCTCGACGGTATCTCTGGTGGCATAGAACAATGCGACCACCTTGCCTCTGAGCATGTCGAGGCTGAGCTTTTTATTATCTCCGGATACGAGGGAGAAAGATGGGGCCGGCTCACCGGTGCCTAAAATAGCCTGCGCCCCGGTTGGCGCCAGGACCCAAACCAGGAGGGCGGCGGCGACCAGGACGGATTTAGCCAGAGCCTGCCTAAAGTTCCGAGATAGATGCTTGACGCGCATTTCTGAACCTCCTGTAGCAGAAATATCTGAGGCCATTAAGAAAGCCGGACTGCCGCTTCTCCTCCACAGACCGCGCCGGGCCCAAAACCACTCCCTGGGAGTGCGGCTCACTCCGAAACCCAGTGCAGCCGCAGACCCCAAACGTGCATGAGGGGGCGGCCTTGTTCGTCCAGCCCCCTGGCGTCCCAGGTTTGGCCGGTCTCGTCCTGGGCCCGCCGGCGGGCCTCCACGGTTATCTGTTCCCCCTCCCGGCAGGGCCGCAGAAACCTCATCTCCCCGATCTCCACGGGAAGCATGGAGCGCCGCTCCGCCGGGTCCATGGCCACGATGGAAAAGAAGATTAACTGCATCAGGGCTTCGAGCAGGTAGGGAGAGTATTGGTACCGGGCGTTCCGCAGATGGGCGAAATCACCGGCCTCCCGGTAGGTGGTTCGGCCCCGGGCCACCCCCGGACCGGCGCCGTCCAACCACTCTATTACCCGATACCTGCCCTTGAGGCCGCTCCGCTTTTCGTACCAGGCCAGCACCTGGGCCTGATCCATGGGCGGCGTCTGCAGTTCGTCCAGCCGGACCGGAAAATCCGTCAGCCCTTCCCCGGGATCGCCTCCTCCACCATCGAGGCTCACCTGGCCCTGGCAGTCCGGGGTGAAACGGTCCGTCAATCTGCCGGTGGGGGAGATCGCCTGGGTGGAGAGAGAGACCTCGCACCATACCTCCCGCAGGGAGGTGCCGGCTCGGCGGCAGGAGATTATTGCCGTCCGCGGAGACCCAGGTGGACATTCGATCATGTCCAGGAAGCGCACCCGGCGAACTCCTCGCACTCCAAGGTGGGGATACAAAAGCCGGGCGGCTTCCATGAAGGTCTCCAGAATCATGGCGGCTGAGACCAGAGGGTGCTCGACGAACTTGAGGGGCCGGTGATCCGAGATCCACAGGTCCTTCTCCGGGGAAAAAGATCTGAAGGCTTCCAGCTGTTCCCGGCGCAGGTCCACGCGAGCGATGCGGTCGATCAGGGGGAAGTCCTCGGGGCTAAAGGTCACGGCGCCGCCAGCCAGTTCTCCTGCGAGCGCCGGGGGGGGTGTCGCATCGAGCTGCGCCGTTTTTACTGGCGGCAGGGTCCGCATGAACATCACCCAATCGTCGTCGGCCGGGGCTACCGAGAGCTCCCGGCAGAAAAGCCCGGCAAGCTCATTTACCTGGACGTAGGCCACGCCCTTACGGCGCATAAGCTCCCGGACGGCCGGATCGTCGGCCATGCCCGCCCCCTCGACCGGAGGCAACATCAAGGCCTTGAACCGGATGGCGCGGTGTTCCCGCCCGAGGTACCTGAGGAGCGCCGACATCATCCGGTTGGCGGCGGCGTAGTTGGACTGGCCGGGATTCCCCAGGATCATTGCCCCCGAGGACAGGCCGACGAAAAATCTCAAGCCCGCCCCCTCCGCCGCCGAGAAGAGGTTCCAGGCACCCAGAAATTTTACGTCCGTGACCAGGGAGAGGTCCTCGAAGGTCATTTGGCTGAGAAGACCGTCCCTGAGGACTCCAGCCCCGTGAATAATGCCGTCAATTCTGCCGTAACGGCTTGCTACCTCGCCCAGGATCGTCCGGACCGCCTCGGGGTCGGTGACATCACAGGTACGGTACGTGGCCTCGATCCCGGCAGCATGTAAATCCGCCAGGGTCTGAGCCATCTCCACGGCCCGGTGGTCACCAGTGAACGACTCAGCCGGCGCAGGTTTGGAGAGCGACTGGACGGGATTGATGCCTGGGGAAAGCGGAGTCCTCCCCAGAAAGACCAGGCGGGGCCTGAAGGGCGCCAGGCTGCGGGCCAGGTGGGCGGTGATGCCCGCGGCGCCCCCGGACATGACTATCACGTCTCCAGGGCTCAGGTGCAGACTTGCCGGGCCGTTGAAGACCGACGGGGCGACGCGCCCCTCTGAAGTGAAGACCCTGCCATCCCGATGAATCATCTCCACCACGGGGTTGCCTCGGTCGAGAGCCCCGCCGAAGGCGGCGCGCAGGTCGGTATCCGGGCCGATTGCCAGGGTGCGAAACTGGACCGATGGGTATTCCTGGGCGGCGCTGAGAAACAGTCCGAGCATCCCCTCTGCCGGAAGCCCACCGAGAGTTGCGATATCTTCCTTGGCATGGATCAGTACGACGAATTTCTTAGCCGGTGATTGGAGAAATGCCTGCAGGGCGAGAAAGAGCCCCCTGAGAAGCCGCGCCGCCTCCGCCGTGTCTTTTAACCTGGCCGATCCGCCTGGAGGGAGGGTGATGACCATCCCGGTGAAGGACGCCAGGGCCGATATTCTCTCGGCAATCCGTAAGGACCCTGCATCAGTCAGAAGATTGTAGCTCTCTAGGCCCGGACCCAAGTTCTTCGGCATGAAAAGCATGGGAACCGTCTCAACCCCGTAATCCAGTCGGAGAATGTCTTCCACACTTCCGGCCAGGAGGTCATCCCGGTCAGGTGAGAGCAGGAGAACTGACTCGCCTGGGCTCAATTCCACGGGCATGGAAGCCGCCGGCTCCACCTGGGCCTGGTGGAATACGAGCCGCATTAAACTCGTCTCATCCGGAGAGGTCTTCAGGGTTTCAGCCTGCTCCGGACCGGGGTTAACCCCCGGCGCGGCCAGCTGTAGGCCGTCGCCTTCCTGCCTTGAGATGATCTCGGAGATCCTCTGGGCGATGTCCTTCACGGTCCGGACATCGATAAAATCCTCCAATTCGATGGTGATCCCGAATTGGCGTTCCGCCGCATCCATGATGATCGGGAGACGGCTGGAGCGGATGGAGAGGTCCCGCCTGAGATCCATGTCGGGTTCGATTTCGTCCCGGTTGAACCCGGTGGCATCCATGATAATGTGAATCAGCGTCTCCAGGTGACCCAGGTCCCCGGGCGCCTCCTCCAGGGCAGGAGAGGCTGGGGCCGGAATCGCCGGGATCGGCTTGGGGTGCGGGGCTGCCGGTTCCCCCAGAGAGAATGGCGGCTGGCCTTCAGGTGACCCGGAATCTCGGAGCATGGATTGGATCGCCGAGGATAGATCGCCTTCCTGAAAGGTTGGGTCATGCTCCCGGCGGATGGCTGCCAGGATGTGGGGTTCCAGGAAGCGGCCGTAAGTCTCCAGCACGAAACGGTTGATTTCCCTCTGAATGATCTTTTCCACCGGTTTAAAGCCTGCAGGCCCAGGTTCCGGGGGGCGTAACCCGGGCGACGGGACGTGGCGGACAGATGCGGCAGCCTTCCCGAATCCGGGCAGGAAAACAGACCTCGGTTCCCGGTGGACCGGCAGTTGCCCTTGTATGAAGAGCTGGGCCAGGGCGCTTTTGCACGTCAGGGTTTCGGCTTCGGGCAGGCAGGTCTGGATGCAGGCCGGTTCAGGGAGCGTGTCTGAGATAAGATTGCTTAAGATATCGCCAGGCCCCACCTCGGTGAACAGCCGGACTCCAAAGTCATGCCAAAGGGTCTGGACGTTGGGCATCCAATGGACGGGAGATTCCAAATGGGCCATCAAGATGCGCTTGATCTCACCGGGGTCGGCTGGAAACGGCGCCATGGTCGTGTTGGAGATGACGGGGATCTGTGGGGCCTGAAAGGGGACGGGGACAATGAAGGCCTCGAGTTCATCCCGGATGACCCTCATGATGGGCGAGTGGAAGGCCATACTGACCCGCAACAGGGTGGCCCGGTATCCCATCTCCTTCAGCCGGTTACCAAAATTTTTCACCGGCTCAGTTTTGCCGCTCAGCACCACCTGGTTCGGTGAATTGATATTGCTGATGTAGACCTGCTCCTGTCCCTTAAGCATCTCTTGCAGCAGGTCCAGGGGGGCGTCCACGGCGGCCATGACGCCGGGGTCCAAACCCAAAGTCGCGGCCTTATCCATGCAGAGGGCTCTCTGGTTGACGATGCGGAACCCGTCCTCCAGGGAATAGACCCCGGCCAGACACAAGGCGGTCAACTCGCCCAAACTGTGCCCGGCCATAGCCACCGGGTGGACGCCCAGGGCCATGAGGTATCGAGCCACGGCATATTCCACGGTGAACAGGGCCGGTTGCTGCCACCGGGTCTTCTGTAAATTTTCCTCTTGATCGTGAAACAGCAGGTGCAGCAGGTCGAAGTCCGCGGCGGCGGCAGCCCGGTCCATCCATTCCTTGATGACGGGGAAGGAGTCGTAGAGCTCCCGCCCCATGCCGGCATAGTGCGACCCCTGCCCGGGAAATACCAGGGCGAGCGGCAGCACCGGCTGATCCGCGCGGCCCAGGAAGATCCCCTGGCGCGCCCAAGACCTCAGCGCCTCGGGTGAGACCATGCCGCCCTCGGCCAGCGGGGCTGACTTCTCGATAACCGCGAGGGCCTCGGCTTCGGATGCCGCCACCACGGCCATCCGATAGTTACTACTGTCAACCTCGGTCCGGAAGCAAGAGACGCCCTGGAACGCGGGAGAACCCAAGCCCGGCTCGCGGCTGGTGGCGACCAGGACCGTATCCGCGGCATCCATGGCCTGCTCTATCTGCACGACGTAGTTGGAACCGCCAAACCCGAAGGCGTTGACCTGAAGCCTTCGGGGCCGGCCGTTTCCGCCCTCCCAAGTAAGCGGCTCCGGGGCGATGATGAGCCCCGATCCTTCCAGATCGATTTCCGGGTCTGGATATTCATAATTGAGGGTGGGAGGAAAGACCCCCGCCTGCATGGCCATCACGCCGCGGACGAGGCTGTTAATCCCCGAGGCGCCCAGGGTGTGCCCGATCTGGGATTTGAATGAAGTGATCACGGTGCGCCTGCCGCCATTGAAGAAAGTCTTCAAGGCCCGGGCCTCCTCCACGTCTCCTTGCCGGGTGCTCGTGGCATGGCATTCCACCAGGTCCACGGCCTCGGGCCCATACGGCAGCCCTTGGAAAGAGGCGCGGATGGCCATCTCTTGGGAAACGCTGGATGACTCCACCATGCCCAGAGGGCTGTTGCAGGCGCCCATACCGGTGATGATCGCGTGGACCTGCGCCCCCCGGGCCCGGGCCAGGCTTTCCCGCTCGATGACGATTATGCCCCCGCCTTCGCCTAGGACCATCCCATCTCTTTGGGCATCGAAGGGGCGGGAGGTCTCGGGCGCCGGTCTCTCCTGGCCGGACAACCCGAAAAGTGCCCCTAAACCTGCGAATTCCAGAAAATGCAAGGGCTTGAGGATCTCTTCGGCCCCTCCGACCACGGCTGCATCGATGATGCCGTTGTTGATCATCTGGATGGCGCTGTATAGGGCGACCAGTGAGGTGGCGCAGGCGGCGGAGACCGAATAGCTGGGCCCCATGAACCCAAAGCGGTTACAGATAAACCCGGCCGCGGCGCAGTTGAGGCGGCCCAGGAGGGTGGTGTCGTCCGGGGCCAGACGTCCGGTCTTCATCTCCTGTTCGATGGCGCTCTCTTGATCCGGCGTCAGGGAAACGGCCCTCTTAATGTCAGCGAGGATGTGGCAAATGTTGGCCCGGATGATGATACCGGCGAGGCTCCCCGCCGCCTCTCCCGAGTTCTGGGAGATGAGGACCCCGATACGCTCCCGGGGGATGTCTGAGGACAGGAGCCCGGAGGTCCGGATGGCCTGGTCCGCCAGCCACATGGTGATCCGGGTGGACTCGGTCATGGTCCGGAAATCATGGGGGGGGATCCCCAGTTCGGTCCGGGAGATCTGCAAGTCGGTGAAGGCGCCCACCTTGCAGTAGGTCTTGTCGGGAACGAAGGGGCGCGGATCATAATAAAGCCCGTGATCCCACCGGGAAGGCGGAACCGGGGTAATCCCGCTCTTCATGGCCAGGCTTGCCGCCCAGACCTCCTCCGGGCTCTGCCCCAGGGCATTGACGAGGCTCATCCCCGTGATGGCCACCCGGACCGGCGATTCTGGCCGGGGCGTTCCCCGCAGCAATCCATGGCCAACTTCGACGGATGGGGTTTCTCTTTCAAGCCCGGGGCCGGGTGGAGATGGCGGGATAGAATAGGTCACCCCCGCAAAGGGCTGATGCAGCTTAAGCGGGCCCGCGGCCAGTTCGCGGTGAAAAGATTCCAGCTTCCGGACCTTATGGATGCTCCCGGCGCAGGCCCCACTCATGAATTGCCCGCGCTCACGGCAGGCCCGCTCCGACAGAGGCGCCCCGCCCGGCCGGTCCTGACCCCGGGCCGCGGCGAACAGGCTCCCCGCGGTCATCTCCTCCATTTTCCTCCGAAAGGCGGCCTCGTCCTGGCGGCCCCCGGCAAACTCCCGCTCCAGGGATAAGATAGCCGCGGTTCTCGGGGTCCTCAAGGATCGCACCCGCAGCCCGGTGGCCTGGCCTGAGACCACGGTTTCCCCCGGGGGCGATTCCAGGATCATCTGCTGATAAAACGCCGCCAAGGCCCCGGTTTCCACAATCTCCTGGGTGGCCAGATAGGCGGTGCCCATCTGGATGGCGTCCGCCCCGAGCCCCGCGGCGATAAAGGCGGTCTCCCGATTGAAGATGCCTCCTGCCAGGATCAGGCGACAGTTTTGGCACAGAGATGGGGAGCGCCGTTTCAGATTCAGCACCGTTTGAGCCAGGGTAAGGGTGCTGTGGGGCCCCACATGGCCGCCGGCCTCATAGCCCTCTAAGATCACGTATCGGACGCCGGCTTCCAGGGCGAGGCGCATCAGGGCCTCATCCGGGGCGATATACATGACCTCAAGGCCGCATTCCAGCACTTCTCTGGCGAAGGAGAGATTACCTCCGGCGATCACCACAAAACGGGGCCGGTGCTGCTTTATCCAGTCCAGATGCACCTGACGGTAGGGGTTTTCTGCCAAAGACACGACATTTACGGCATAGGGGCGCCCCCCCATGATCTCCGGCAGGCCTCCCAGCTTTTGGTCAAGGGCTACGGCGTCCATCAGGCCCAGGGCGATGGTGGGCAGACCCCCGGCATCGGCAATCATAGCGGCAAACTCCGGGACCTCGGTGATCCAGGACATGGCCCCCTGGATAAAGGGGTAGAGAGTTCCCATCTCCTGGGCCACCGGGCTGTCCACCCAGGCATCCTTTTTCATCTCAGCCAAGCGGCAGGCGTGGCGGATTTCGTCCATGAAGGCTTGTACGGCCCCCTCGGTTTCGGCCCCAAAACGCTCCACAAACGACGCCGCAAAGGTAGCCTCCACCCCCAGGGGGATGACCTCATCCGGTCTGAAACAGCTTGCCAAAGGGTGGAGGGCCCTGGCCTGTACCTGGCTTACGAAGGCACGGCGACTTTCCTCCGTGATCTCGGCGCCGCACTGCGAGCTCTCGAACGCCTTGATCTCCCTGAATGCCAGAGAGTTGCCTTTGTTGAACAGGCGGCAAGGAACCCCGAGGTCCAGGCCGGCCAGATCGGTGGAATCCAGGCGGAGTTTTACGAGCCGCTGGCGTTGCCCATCATCAATTGCTACCAGGTCGGTCAGCCAGTGGAGGCTCTCGAAGACAATCCCGGCGGCCCCGGTGGCCAGGAAGGCCGCAGCCGCCTCAGGGGTGGCAACACCTCCCCAGATCAGGATGTCCGGGGAAGGAGAAGCGGTGGGCCGCATTTCCTTGACCGCGGCATAGAGTGCCAGGGTCGTCTCAGGGCTCACGAATCCTGAGGCCTCGCAGCCTTTCAAGACGAGGCGTCCGATTCCCGAACTATCCCGCAAAAACGCGGCCAGGAAATTTAAGTCTCCGATGATCGGGAAGCAACGGTGGTTTTCCGACAATTCCCGCAATCTCTCCAGAACGGCGGCAGGATCGCCTGGGAAAAACTGGGGGTAGCATTCTACCCAGATATCCTGGACCCCGGTTTCCTGCAACCATGGTCCCAAAGATGGATCCATCAAGGTAGAAGCAGAAATCTTGACATCCCGCACGTGACCGGCAGGGTCAGCCTGGCGCAAGAAAGGACGCAGCGCTTCCACCCCCAGCGTGGAAACATCGAAGATAGCCCGGCTGCCGGTTCGATGCGCCATTTGGGTCACCGCCGGGATGATCTCCTTGGGCCGCCAGACGAAAGCGATAAGGGGGGCTCGTTGCTCAACCACTAAATCCAGACCTCCGCGTCAACGCCAAACATTTAACCTTTAATCTTATAGAGACTTTCGGTAGAGGCGATATCTCTTGTGGGTTTTGACCCCGGCTTCCTCGATCAAAAAGTTGATCGACTCGTTGTCCTCCAGGCACCAGCCCATCTCCATATAATGATACTTCCCTTTTGTTCTCACAATTTCATAGAGGTGGTGGGTGGCTAACAGGGGGAATCCCAGTTGCCGATACTTCTCCTTAACCCCGAAGATAAAACCCCGCAATCCCCTGACCTCCGTCCGGTACATGAGCAGCTTCAGCAAACCCAGCAGACCCATCCGCCCGTTGAGCCGCTTGAGCACAGGGTTAAGGTCGGGTAAGACCACGCAGACGGCGACCGGTTCCTGCTCATAATAGATGAAGAAAGCCAGGTCCGTATCGGCGAATTTCATCACGTCCTTTTGAATATCCCGTATTTCATTTTCGCTTAGGGGGACGAAACCCCAGTTACCCGCCCAGGAGTCGTTGTAAATCTCCTTGATCAACAGGAACTCGGAGTCCTGATCCTGGGGACTGAAGGGCCTGATGTGAACCCCCTTTTTATGCGCCAGCCGTTCAGCCAGTCGATCCATCCACTCGGGAACCTGGTAAGGGTCTTCTATCAGGAACGCCAACAGGTCCTTCTCTTTGATGAAACCGCACGATTCAACCAACCTCGAGTAGTATGGCGGGTTGTAGGTCATGCCCAACACCGGCGGATAATCGAATCCCTCAATGAGCAACCCCGCCTCATAATTGGGCGAGGGGTTGAGCGGGCCTCTGATGAAGGTCATGCCCTGCTGGCGTACCCAGGTTTCCACGGCGGAAAAAAGGGCCGCCGCCGCCTCCGGATCGTAAGAGCATTCGAAAAATCCCCAGATGCCCATTTTTTCGTCGTGGAACTCGTTATAGTGGCGGTCGATGATGCCGGCGATCCTGCCCACCGTCTTCGAATCGCGTCGGGCCAGAAACAGGCGGCGCTCGGAAAACTCCCAGAATGGATGCCGCCGGGGGTCCAACATCCGGCGCACGTCCTTTTTAAGAGGGGGCACCCATTGAGGGTACTTGGCATAGATCTCCCATGGCAGATCAATGAAGTCTTTGAGGGCCGATCTTCCTTCCGCAGCAATGATTTCCAGGCCGGCCATTATGGTTTCGTTAAGGCGCTGAAATACTGATAACCTCGAATGGTTCCAGTTATTAAGGTTAGATATTTCACGCAACGGTAATGGACTCTATCAAATCTCACTATGCCACTCCAGATACAATGAATAAATGTGCAATTAATATTTTCTTGACTGCAAGAACTTTGGGAGGAGATCACGAGTTAGATTGTATACCCCTTCGGCCACCACTTTGCCTAAGCTGCGCAGAAAGTATCTCATATGGTACCGCAAAAATTGATTGTGGACGATCAACGATATTTTGAAGTTGCTCTTAAAGCCCAAGCCTCTCACCAGGTGGTAAAGTTCGTCCCTGCTTAGATGCCGGGTGCGAACGTTACAGTGGCAGCCGTCGTACTTCGTATAATCATCCACGTCAACGACGAGGCCGGCCTCCAGGAGTTCCTGGCGTACCGGAGTTTTGGGGTAAGGGGTCAGGTACTGGGAATAGATTAAATCCGGTTGGAGGTCCTCAATCATGCGCCAGTTCTGGGTCACGGTTTCCTGGGTATCCTCCGGATACCCCGAAATTAATCCGGCGATGATGGCGATGCGGTGCTGCCGGAGCAGGACCGCGGCCCGGCGGTTGAGCTCCGGACTCGTGGGCTTCTTCATGCCCTTCAGGGCGTTTGGATCCATGGACTCGAATCCTACAAAGGTGATGCGAAAATTGGCCCGATCCATTTCAGCCACCAGTTCGGGATTTTGGGCAATCCCGGCGGCGCTCACCTGAGTCAGATAGCACAAGTCATTCAATTGATGTCGGATAATGGCCTGACAGACCTGGCGAAAATGATCAATGTCATACGTAATGTTGTCATCGACAAAAAACACCGCCTTGAAACCCTGGTCTCGAATCGCCTTCAGGTCGGAAATGATGCGCTCTACGGAAAACCGCCGGAAAGTATGGCCGTACATCTGGGTGATGGAACAGAATTTACAGTTATTCGGGCAGCCCCTGGAGGTTTCGGCCACGTCCATGGGCATCTCTAAAAAATAAAAGCCGTTGGCCAGTCTGGCCTGGCGCCGGGGTAAGGGCAGGGTATCCAGCTCCAGCAGCGGGCCGTTGGGATTGTGGATCCATTCCTGGCCCTGGCGATAACTGAGGCCCAGGATGCCGCCCAAATCGGGGGCTGGTTTCTCCAGTTCAGTCACCAATTCCCGAAAGGTGGACTCCCCTTCACCCCGGACCAGAAAATCCAGGGGTAACTCTTCTGTCTCCGCAGTCAGTTCACGGGCCATCAGGCTGACATGATAGCCACCGGCCACCAGGTTAATGGTTGGGTCAAAGGCACGGATAAAGCGGGCCACGCGCAAGAGGGTAGCGAATTGGAAGGTCATGGCGCTCAGGCCTACCACCTGAGGGCGTAAACTGGCTAGAGCCTGGCGAAGCGCGGCCTCGAAGTGCGGCTTAAAAAGGACCAGGTCCAGGACGCGGACCTCATGTCCCGGCAGATTACCGGCCAGGGAAATGATCGCCAGGTTGGGAAGACGGGTGACAAAATCGGTAAATTGGGCGGTGTCAGGCATGGATAGAAGCAAGACTCTCATGTAACCCTTCTTTATAAGGAAGACCGTCTCGGCTTTCTAAACGTTACGGATCAAAATAAAATAAGGCAGCGTGCCCTCTAGTTCAAGGCTCAATTTCGCCCCATCTATAGCCAATTTTCCTTTCTATACCAGTCGAAGGTTAGTTTGGCTCCCCGGGCCAGAGCAATTTGGGGCTCGAAACCCAGGAGGGTTCTGGCCTTGGTGATGTCGCAGAGCCAGTTCGGCTGGATCAGTTCCTCGGCCCGGCCTCGGCTGATGAGGGCAGGCTTCCCGGTGACTTTAGCGAAATATTGCCCCACCGCGGCAATGCCGAAGAGCACCGGTGCGGGAAGGCGGAGGCGGAAGGCGGTTACCTCTATCGCTTGTGCGAAGATGTCGTTAATTTCCTCCATCCGGTAGTCATGCCCATCCGACAGAAAGAATATTTCCCCACTCAGGGTGCGGGTCTCGGCCGCCAAGAGGATGGCGCCGACCAGATCCTGGACCGAGCACAGGCTGAGGTGTTGAACGCCGCCGGAGAAATAGGGCTTGATCCTTTTGGCGAGACACTGAAAAAGGAAAAGGAAGGCTTTATCCCTGGGCCCATAGACCGCAGCCGGCCGGAGGATCAGGAGAGGAAGTTCGTGGGCCTGGGCCAGGGCCAATTCCTCCCCCCGCCGTTTGCTCATCCCGTAGGGCGAAACCGGGGAGCAATGGTCGGATTCCTTTTTCTTCCCACCGTTCCGCCCCGGACCTGCGGCTGCCTGGCTCGAAAGATAGATAAATTTTTGGAGTCGGGGATTATGTTCGAGGCAGGCCTGGACGAGATTCTCCGTACCCAGGGCATTTACTTCGAAATAGGTCTTGGTGTCGATGGCCCGGGTGACGCCGGCAAGATGAAACACCAGGTCCACATCTTGCACCCCCGGCTCTAAAGAATCCTTATCCCGACAATCGCCGTAGATAAGCTCAACGGGAAGGCCCTTTATCCACTCTAAGTGACTCGTGGGCCGGACGAGGCATCTGACCTGGACGCCTCGTTGCAAGAGGGCTTCCACCAGATGGCTCCCGATAAATCCTGCCGCCCCGGTTACCAATGCTTTCAATGATCTTTTCCTCGCGGCAACGGCAAATCTATTTATCCGGTTACCATGGCATTGTCAACGAGGACCCCGGTCTCAAAGGCTAAGGGGCGTGGCATTTTTTGAAAGAAGGGAACATATACTGCACCCCTT
>Ga0351890_10041_pt1 | contig 49724 bp, 40 predicted proteins | sample TotcelFGM3001M15_FD_206743 | JGI IMG/M metagenome (GOLD analysis project Ga0351890, IMG submission 206743) | Enriched cells from coal bed in the Powder River Basin, Montana, United States - Total cells FGM rep3 HSBNCT.FGM.300.1.M15 ...
AAATCTCCACCGAAGTTACAAACTCTTCGGGCACGACGTCGTTCGCTCCCAGCTCAAATAATGGTTGCAATTCATTGACATAGCGAGTTCGGACGATAATGTGTATTTTGGGATTGAGACGATGAGCCAGACTGGTTATGCGCCGCACCGCGGCCGGATCATTGATGACCAGGACGATAATTCTAGCCTCATAAATATCAGCGTGGATCAGGATCTCTTCCTGGGTGGCGTCCCCATAGAAAATCGGTTCGCCGTTCTGCCTTTCCCGCCGGACGGTTTCCGGATTCATTTCAATGATGACATAAGGGATTTCCCCCGTTTTGGCGGCCCGGGCCAGGTTACGCCCGCTCACCCCAAAACCGACGATGATCAGATGGTCTCCATGGATTGATTTGTCAATTGTCTCAGATAGATGCGCTCCCAGCTTCAGCCTTTGGGGCAACGGCCAGCGCAGGATAAAATCCGCGGTCCGGGGCGCCAGGGCCATCATCAGGGGAGTGGCCACCATGGTAATAATGGTCACATCCAGGAAGAGCTGATAACTCTCACCCGAAAATAACCCCTGGACCTGCCCCACCTTGGAGAGGATGAAGGAAAATTCCCCCACCTGGCACAACGCCAGACCGACCAGAACGGCGGTACGCAGGGGAAATTTCAGAAATAAGGCGGCGGAGCCGGCCAGAATGGCCTTGACCAGCAACACCCCCAGGGTGAGCAGGGCGATGATCCCCGGATTCTTGAGGAGGAAATCCACATCCAGCAGCATGCCGATGGAGATGAAAAAGAAACTGGCGAAGACATCCCGAAACGGCAGGATATTGCCCAGGGCCTGATGGCTGTACTCGGTTTCAGAGACTATCAACCCTGCCAGAAAGGCCCCCAGGGCCAGGGAGAGGCCCGCCTGGGCCGTCAGCCAGGCCACCGCCATGCAGATCAGCACAATGGACAACAGGAAGAGTTCGCGATTGCCGGTGCGGGCGATCTGGTAGAGGACCTGGGGCACCACCCACTTGGCGCTGGCGATGACCAGCAAAATGATTATTATCCCCTTGGCCAACAGAATCAGCAAAGAACCCCCGATATTGTCCGCCGCCCCGGAAAGCAAGGGGACAAAGAGCATCATGGGTACGATGATGATATCCTGAAAAATCAATATGCCCAGGCTGGTGCGGCCGTGGGGGGTGTCAACTTCGGCCCGTTCCTGGAGGAGTTTGAGGACAATGGCGGTGCTGCTCAGAGACAGGAGAAAACCCATAAATACGGCTTCGCCAAGGGGTCTGCCGAGATGCCAGGCCAGGGTCAGGCCGGCCAGGCAGGTGACCGCCACCTGGATGGGACCGGCCACCAGAACCGACTGCCTGATCTGCAAAAGGTTGGCGAAGGAAAATTCCACCCCGATGGTGAAGAGTAATAAAATTACTCCGATCTCCGCCAGCATTTCTACTTCGTGTACGGCTTTGACCAAACCCAGCAGGTGGGGGCCAGCCAGAATCCCGGTGAGGATAAACCCCACTGTCACCGGCACCCGGAGTTGATGGCAGACGAACAGGACGGCTATGGAAAGGCCGAAGATAATGACCAGGTCAGTCAGAATGGGAACAGCCATGGTTTATTCCGTGGCGATGCGCCTTATCAAAAGTCCCCGGCTTGGTTGGGGAAGACAACCATAAAGGTCACCATCCCAATCGATGGCGAAACCCCTCGAAAACAGGATGAGCGCCAAGTCGGAAGTCACCTCCGAAGTGTTCTATGCCGATTTCGATAGTTTTACGGTTTTATTTCGAACTTTCCAGTCTTGCCGGGCAAAGTTGATAAAATTATATGAGATGGCATGATTCTCGGGTTGAGAAGGCTCCCGGCTATAGTGACAGTGGATTCCTCTTCCCATCCGGTTTCAGCAAATTCAGCCTTTCGACAACCTGGTATTTTTATATCTCAGGCTCAGGAAAGCGCTCTCTTACTAACCGGAGGAGCGCCGGCAGGATGCTCAGGGCGGCCAGTAAGACGCTCAGGCTGCCTACCGTGGACAAAAGCCCCAGGCTAAAGGTGCCCTGGTGGCCCGAAATCATTAAGCTGCCGAACCCCACCGCAGTAGTCAGAGATGCCAAAAGAACCCCTTTGGCGGTACCCGCAGGCAAGGTGATGACCCGGGCCGACTTCTCCTGCTGCCATCGCACCAGAATGATAATCCCGTACTCTACCGCTTCTCCCAGAATCAAAGGTAAAAAGAGCACATTGGCCTGATTGAAAGGGACCCCCAATAACCACATCAGGATCAAGGTTAAAGCGGTCCCCACAATCAAAGGGATCAAGGCCAGGACCGTCAGCCTCAGGCTTCGCAGCATGAAGGCGACCATCAAGGTAATGCCTAACAGGGAAGCTCCGGCCGCCCAGAGACAGGCATTGCGAAACGCCAGGGTAAAGACATAAAGCAACACCGGGTCCCCGATGACATCAGGGTTTATGCTTCTTAAGTCGCGGACAAATTCCCCCAGGGGCTCGTGATTCCAAATATCCCGGGACGGGAAGATCCGGATAAGATACTGCCCCTCGGAGCTGATAAAACGTTGGCGCACATTTTGGGGCAAATCCTCCAGGCGCGGCGGTTTAAAGGGCCGATCCAGATTGCCCTGCAAAAGCTCCCATTGGCCTCGAAGATCCGAGATAAATTTTTGCTCAAAAACTGCCAGGCGCGCCGCGGACTGGGGATTGTTTTCAGGGTTTAGGAGCTTGATGTTGCGCAACAGCAAATCATCGACTTTAAGTAACTTTTCCTGGATTGGCTTATCCTCCGGCTTCCAGTCGCTATTCGCAGCTTGAGACAATTTGAACCGGATGCGTTCCAGGATGGAGGCGAGTTCCCGAGGATTCGAAGGGGTTGGGGGGTCGGCAGCAAAACTTACCCCCTTTACCAGGGGCTTCAGTTCGGCCAACAGCTTTTGTTTGCTTTCCACCTGGGTTGGCAGGAAGGAGAGAATAGACTCCACATGGGAGACAGTGTCCAGGTTTTTCAAAGCTTCCGACAGGCGCGGCAGGTCTTCGGTGCCGCTGACTAACATAGCCCCATAAGAGGTAGAATATTTGGATTCCCGGATGAGCTTCTGTTCCCAGACCACCGACTCGGTCACGGGATTTTGCAGGTGCAACGGATTTAAGTCAAAGGGAACGTAAAACAGGCAAATTCCGCCCAGGATTGCGACGATTATCCCCAAGGCCACCAACAGGCCCGGCCGCTGCCACCTCAAGGAAAGAAAGGCACGAGGTTTGACGGCGCATTCTCCTTCAGAAGCTGTGGGGGTCCATCTTTCGGTGACGATCGCCAGAGACGGCAGCAAAACCAGGCTCGCAAAAATATTGACCAGGATGCCCAGCGTAATGATGAGTCCCAGTTCTTCCAACCCTTTAAACCCGGTAAATATTAACGGACAAACCGAGATCACCGCGGCCAGGGCGGCATAAAGGATTCCCCGAGAGGCCTGTTTGATGGTGCAGGCCAGGTTGCCCATGGTGCAGTGCGGCTGCTGACCCTGTTCCTCTTCCAGGCGAGCATACCAGTGGATGCCAAAGTCCACGGTAATTCCCAGCAACAGAGGCCCAAAGACAATGGAGAGCAGGTTCAGGTGCCCCACTACCACGGCGGCGATGCCGAAAGTCCAGCACAGCCCGATAATCAAGACTGCTCCTTGCACCATGGTTCTTTTCAGGCTGCGGAAAAAGAGGATCATCAACAGCATTTGACCCACAAGGGAAACCGTGGAGGCGAGTCCCACATCGGCCATGGCCTCGGACATCTCATCCGCTTCCAAGGCTCCAGGCCCGGTTACCCCTGCCTTGATGCCCGGGAAACGAGCTTTAACCCGATCTAAAACCTGTCGCAGCAGCTTCACGTCTTCGGCGGCGGCGGTGTAGTCTTCTTGCCTGGTGGTCACCAGAAGCAGCAGGTACTTGTCATTCTCCGTGAAAAAGTACCCCGCCTGGTTCAGGTCGGTCATATCTCCGGGGAAAAGACTTTTTAGGGGTGAGGTAAACGACGAGCCTTCGGCCAGGCTTATCTCCAGCTGCTCCAGGCTGGCTTGTAACAATCCGAGATCGGGAATCTTCTCCTTATCCTGTTCTTCCTGCAAAAATCCGGTAAAGAGCTGTCCCATCATGGTCCGGGTGATCTCTTCGTTAACCACCTGAAAAAACCGGTTAAGGCGGGGATCGGAGGATATGGATCGCAACTCCTTTTGATGGTTGGATAATTGGGTCTTGAGTTCGAGGAGTTGCTTCTGGTCCAGATATAGTAAAGCCCAATGCTTGAACTTTTCCGGATTAACCCGGTAAAAGATTTCCCGGAATTGCTGCGGGTATTGCCTCAATTCCGCCGCCAGGGCCTCAACAAACTGGATAGAGTGCTTTGGGTCGGAATTCTCCACAACCACGGCCAGATTATCCCGGGAGCCGAATTGCCGATCCATTTCCTCGCTCAGCCGCATAATGCGAAGATCGGTGCCTACCAGATCGTTCCGGCTGGTCCGCATCGACAAATGGGTCACGGTATAATAAACCGAGATGCCCGTCATCAACAGACTAAAGACAATTACCGGCCAGGCGCTGCGGAATAGCGCCTTGACCAGGAATGAACCGAAATGATGAAATCTGAACAAAGAAAGTCCTTTTCGGGAAGGGAATTTGACTCAGGAAATCAGGCAGTTTGCCCTAATTTTGGATGGCGCAGTTAAACCCGGTCAATTATTTTTGCAGATATATGACCACCAGGCCCGCCAGGATGATGCCGCAGGCGACGTAATCGCCATAGGCCAGGAGCCTGCCGAGGATGCCGCTAGCGGCCACCCGGCCCTGCTTTACCTGCCGGCGTCCCAGGTTGTTCAACAACAGCACCCCCATGCCCGCCAAGGCCAGAATTTCTCCAGTTGATACCGCCATCGCCGCCCACCTCCCCGGCTCCCTGAGCCCCTTGATTTAATGGTGCTATAGTAACACAGCGCTCCCCGGCCGCCAAGCCGAGACCGGCGCCCCGGCCCTGCGGCCTCATGGTTTACGCGGCAGCAGGTTGGCCAGGAGGTTGAGGGCCGCCACCGCGGCGGCCAGCCCAAAGGCCTGCCGGAAGGGATTCAGGTCCGGACTGGTCCCCGCCACGGGGGTGGTGTGGTGGCCGCTGAGCCAGGCATAGACCGCCACGATCAAGGTAATGCCCACCAGCGACCCGAGATTCTTGAGGACCGCGTTGGTGCTGGCCGCCAGGCCGATGAAGGCGGGCTTCACCCCCCGGAGAATTTCATTGAGATTGGGCGCCTGGAATAGTCCAAACCCCAGGCCGATGACGATGAACCTGGCCGCCAGGCCCAGGGTGGAGGTGTCCGAGCCGGTAAAGCTGAGAGCGATCAACCCTGCCAGGATCAACCCGGCCCCGGTCCTTAGAATCAGCAGGTTGCCCAGCCGGTCCCCCAGATAGCCGCCGAAGGGGGACACCAGGGCGTTGCTGGCGCTCAGGGCCGCCAACATAAACCCGGTTTGCCCCGGGGTGTAATGATAAACCTGCTCCAGAAAAAAGGGCAGCAGAAAGAAGGCGCCCATCACCGACGCAAAGGTCAACACCACCGCCATGGACCCGGCCACAAAGGGCCAGCGCCGCCAGAGCTCCGGGTGGAGCAGGGGATCGAGGCGCCGGCGCTCCCTAAAATGCAGGGCCAGGCCCAGGAGCGCCGCCAGTCCCAAGGCTCCCAGGGTCTCGGCGCTCCAGCCGGATTGCTGGATTCGGGTCAGGCCCAGCAAGAGCAGTCCGAGAGTCCCGGCCAGGAGCGCGGCTTCCAGGAGGTCAAAAGATTTCCAGCTCCAGGCCTTCTGGGCCTTGATGGGCCTCAAAACCCGGCCGCTGGCCCAGAAGATCCCGGCGCCGATGGGCAGATTGATGAAGAAGATAAACGGCCATCCCAGGTAGGTGGTGATGATGCCCCCCAGGGGGGCCCCCACGCTGATGCCGGTAGCGAAGGCGGTGGAAAACAGGCCCAGGGCCAGGCCCCGTTCCCCCTCCCCGTAGGCCAGGGCAATGAGTTTGGGGGCTATCCCGAGCATCAAGGAGGCCCCAACCCCCTGCAAGGCCCGGGCGGCCACCATCGGCGCCAGGCTTGGGCTGATGCCGCACAGGGCCGAGGCCCCGGTAAAGATCGCCAATCCCAGGAGAAAGAGCTTGCCCGGCGCCAGGAGGTCGCCCAACCGGCCGCTGGTCAACAGGAGCGAGACGTTCATCAAGAGATAGATGAGCATGACCCAGGAGATTTGGACCAGAGAACACTGGAAATCCTCGGCAATCTGCGGCAGGGCGATGTTGACGATGCTGGTGTCCAGGGTCGCCATAAAGGCACCCAGACAGACAGTCAGCAGGATAACGCCCCGGTTCAGGGGCTGAGTTTCCGGAGTCGGGGCCGCGGCAGACATGGGGTCTATCTTACGCCAAGCGGTGGTGAAGTGGGAGAGGATTTTTCGGGGAATGACGGCTTCGGTGCGTCCGGGAACTGTTTAATAGTAACTATATAAAACTGTAGGGGCGCACCCGTGTGTGCGCCCTCAGAGGGGGGACACATAGGTCCCCCCCTACAGGAATTTGCCAATGGATCGTCAGGGATGGCATCAAGAAAAACTGGCGGAGAGAGAGGGATTCGAACCCTCGGTGGAAGTTTCCCCCCACACTCGCTTAGCAGGCGAGCACCTTTGGCCACTCGGTCATCTCTCCGGTTGGGCTTGTCTGTGCGTTAAGGCCGGTTTTCGGCCATGTCAAGCGAATCTATCTGGATCGATCTCCCCAAAGGGGTGAGCAGATGGCGGAGGGAGTAGGATTCGAACCCACGGACCTTCCGGTCTGCGGTTTTCAAGACCGCTGCCTTAAACCACTCGGCCATCCCTCCACATCGTGTTTTTTTAACACCGGATTCAGGTATTGTCAAGGCAGGCAGGCCATACGCGTAGGGGCAGGTTTGAAACCTGCCCCTACCGATGCCTTAACGAACCTTGGTCTATTGGCGCCGATCCACCACCCGCTGGGCCTTGCCTTCGGTCCGGGGCAGGGTGTTGGGCTCCACCAATTCCACCCGGGGCGTGACCAGCAGTTCACTCTTGAGGGCCTCGGTGATCCGTTTTTGCAACAGCTTTAGATACTTGAGGTCTTCCTGGAAAAAGGTCTGCTGCACTTCCACCTTGACCAGCATCTGGTCGCTGAAATCCTGCCGGGTCAATTCCACCAGGTACTGCGTGCCCACCTCCGGCATGGCCATGAGGACCTTGTCGATCTGCATAGGGAAGATGTTGACCCCTTTGATGATCACCATGTCATCGCTCCTACCCATGATCCGGGACAGGCGTTTGAAGCCCCGGCCGCAGGGGCAGGGTGAATCATCGCAGGAGGCCAGGTCCCGGGTCCGGTAGCGCAACAGCGGCATACCCTCACGGGTGAGGTTGGTAAAAACCAGTTCGCCCGGCTGGCCCGGCGGCGTTGGCTCCAGGGTCTCGGGGTCCAGAACCTCCAGCAGGAAGGCGTCTTCCCAGACGTGCATGCCGTTTTGCTCCGGGCACTCAAAGGCCACCCCGGGGCCGTTCATCTCGGAAAGCCCATAGGAGTTGTAGGCCTTAACCCCGTAGGCCGCCTCGATGCGCCGCCGCATATCTTCGGAGTGGGGCTCGGCCCCCAGAAAGGCCAGGCGCAGCGGCAAATCCCGGGGGTCCAGGCCGTGGTCGGCAAAGGTGTTGAGCAGGTACAGGGCATAACTGGGGATAATATGGACGGCGGTGGTGGCGAACTGTTGCATCAGCTGCAACTGGCGCTGGCTGTTGCCGGCGCCTATGGGTATGGTCAGGGCCCCCAGCCGTTCGGCGCCGTAGTGGAACCCCAGCCCCCCGGTAAACAGGCCATAGCCCATCATGTTTTGAAACACATCCGCGGCCCGCATCCCGGCCATATAGAGGGAGCGAGCCACCAGGTCGGCCCAGGTCTCGATATCGGCCCGGGTATAATAGATCACCGTGGCCTGGCCCGTGGTCCCGGAGGAGGCGTGGAGCCGCACCATGTCGCTGAGCGGCCGGGTCAGCATCTCTTTGCCGTAAGTCCGCAGGTCGTCTTTGGTGGTAAAAGGAATCCGGCGGATATCCTCCAGAGACCGGAGGTTGGCGGCGGTAACCCCTGCCTCCTGCAAACGCCGGCCATAAAAGGGGCTCTGGGCGGCGCGCTCCACGGTCTGCCGCAGGCGGCTCAATTGCAGCTCCTGCAAAGCCGCCGGATTTAACGTTTCGAGCTTGGCATCCCAATACACGGCACATCTCCAGGTGGTTTGGCCGGATTCACCCGGCTCCAGAGGTTTTATGCGGTTGCCGCCCGGCTGTCAAGCCCCGGGATCAAATCATTGGGAGTTGATGGGCGGATATTAACCAGGATACCCCCGGGGACGATGCCAGCGGCTGACGAATAAACGTCCGTAAATCCGGTAAATGTGGACCCCATCCGAAAAAATTCCTTTTTCACGGGAATCATGCTATTCTACGCCCCACGTGACCATGAGGCGGCCCTAAAAGATGCTTTCAGGGGTTCGACCGGTTCAACCGGTGATAATAGGCCGCCTGGTTTCCGGACGATGTTATTATACTGATAGAAAGTAGTATAGGGTAGAACGCTTGTGCTTAATTACGGGAATAACCTGTCCTGATTTTTAGATCTCATCGAGCTTTATCGGCACCTTTGCATTTTAATCCAGTAATTCAGGCCGGGATTACTTAACTGAGCGAAATGATTTTTCGTAAGATAGCCGTCATTATTATTATAGGGGCAGCGTTTCTTATCTTTATCGAAGGGGGGGCCTATCTCTTTGCAACATTTCTGCAAAAGAAAGGGATTTTTTATGCCCCCCATGTAACCGAAAGCTACCAGGCTTCTCAATCCAGGTTTAATCCGCTTCTGGGCTGGCCGTCCACAAGGAACTTTGGCAGCGGGGATTATGACCGGTCGGGTTCCCGGGTAAGCCCGGCATTTCCCGATCCGGATAGGCAACCGGCTTGCGTTTCCCTCTATGGCGATTCTTTCACCTGGGGCGAGGAAGTTGATAACGAACATGCCTGGGGCAATGTGCTGTCAAAGTTATTGGCTTGCCGGGTCGCCAACTATGGGGTGGGCGGATATGGCACCGACCAGGCATATCTGCGGTTCCACCACAACCTCAGCGACCATGCCCCCATTACCTTTTTGGTCCATCTGTCGGAAAATATCACCCGGAATATAGGACAATTCCGCAATCTGGCGGCGCCTGTCCCCCAGTTCCTGATCAAACCCAGATTCCGCCTGGATAGCCAGGGCCAACTGGAATTGGTCCCCATGCCCGAGATATCCCAGACAAACTATGCTGACGTGAACCGGAATCCTGAAAAATATTTTAAACAGGACTTTTTTGTCCCCGGCGGCTTATCGGGTAATCAGCCACATAGGTTTCCTTTTAGTATCGCTGTGTTACGATCATTGAAGCGGTTTCACATTCGCAACAAATTTACTGGGGAGCCCAATTACGCCAACTTTTATCGAGCCGATCATCCGGCCCAAGGACTCCAGCTGACCGCCGCTATTATCCAGCGGTTTCACCAGGAAGCGCTCTCTCGGGGCCAGGAGCCCATCGTGGCGATTTTCCCCACGGGTTATGATTTGGTCTATTATCAACAAGCCCGGCGTTGGGTTTATCAACCATTATTGGACGATTTGCAGGAGAAGGGCATTAAGGCCCTGAATATCGGGCCGGAGATTATGAGTCGTTTAGGGAACCGCAAGCCCTGCGCCATGTATACCTGGTGCGGTGGTCACTTAAATGAAGCCGGCAACGAGATGGTGGCCGAAATTGTCTTGAGTTATTTAAAGTCTCACGTGAGCCCGATTTATTAATATTCGACCGGTTTTACACGATTCGCCGTTGCAGGGATCATGGCCCTTTGCTATAATTTGTCAATTATTATCGCCACTTTTTCCCTTACAGGACGTGTCCTTGACCTTGCAACCGGTCATGAATCCCGGCCGATATCCCCTCGCCTATCTCGGCCGGGTTCTCCCCATTATCTCCGAAACTTTTGTGGTCCGGGAAATTGCTGAGCTCCGGCGGTTGGGCGCCGGGATTACCGTATTTAGCCTCCACCCTCCCGATTACACGGTCATCCACCCTGAAGCCCCGAACCTGGCCCGGGAGGTGGAAGTTCTCCGGCAGCCGCGCAATCCCCGGTTCTGGCTGGCTCATCTATTCTTTCTGCTCCGCTTTCCCGGACGTTATTGCCGCTCCTTGTGGCGTTATGTCCTGGCCGCCCCGGAGCCCTGGAGGCTTCGGTGGCGAAATCTGGCCTATTTTGCGGTGGCGCCTTTCGCGGCCAGCCGCCTGCGTCATTATGGGGTGAGACACCTGCACGCCCATTTCGCCAATGCCCCCAGCAGCGTGGCGCTGCTGGCCACCCGGTTGGCCGGGATTTCCTTTAGCTTCACCGCCCACGCCTACGACATCTTTATCGACCAACAGTTGCTGCCGGAGAAGCTCGCCGCCGCGGCTTTTGTCGCCTGCATCAGCCGCTTCAACCTCCAGTACTTACAGCAGCGCTATGGCGCCGAGACCGGGGCCAGGCTCCGGCTGGTGCGCAACGGCGTCGATCCTCAAAGATTTTCCCCTCTATCCCGGGAGCCGGTGCTGCCCCCCACGGTTATCGGCGTGGGGCGGCTGATGGAGACCAAGGGGTTTCATATACTGATTAAAGCTATAGCCCGGCTGCGGGAACAAGGCCGGGACATCTCTTGCCTCATCGCAGGTGATGGACCCGATGCTGAACGCTTGCAGCGCCTGATTAACGAAAGGCGCCTGGCCGACCGCATAAGTCTCTTGGGGCGGGTGCAGCCCGAAGACCTGCTGGCCTATTACCGTCGAGCCCGGGTGCTGGCCATGCCCTGCTGTATCCGTAACGGCGACCAGGACGGCATTCCCACGGTATTGATGGAAGCCATGGCCATGGAGATTCCGGTAGTGGCCAGCCGGGTGGGAGGGATACCGGAGTTGGTGCGGCATGAAGAAACCGGCCTGTTGATAGACCCGGATGATCCTGAGGCCCTGGCTGAGGCCCTGGCCAGGCTTCTTGAGGACCAGGAGCTATCCCGGCGCCTGGCCAAGGCCGGGCGGGACCTGGTGGTTTCCCAATTCAACTTGCATCATAACGTCAAGCAGCTCATGGGCCTGTTCACGGCCGCGATAGCGGCGCCCCGGGAGTCTCGATAGACTATGTGCGGAATTTGCGGTATCCTCCACCTCGATGACCAGCCCGTGGATTATGACCTGCTGGAGTCAATGACGTCGGTGTTGACCCACCGCGGCCCCGACGACTGCGGCTATCATCTGGACCAGGGCTTGGGGCTGGGATTCCGGCGCCTGAGCATCATCGATCTCACCGGCGGGCACCAGCCCATGAGCAATGAAGACGGTACGGTCTGGGTGGTTTTTAACGGCGAGATCTATAATTTCCGTGAGCTGCGGGCCACGTTGCAGCAGCAAGGTCATAGCTTCCGCACCGCCGCGGATACGGAGGTCATTGTTCACGGCTACGAGACCTGGGGCGAGGACGTGGTCCGGCATCTGAACGGTATGTTCGCCTTTGCCCTCTGGGACAGCCGCCGCCAAAAACTGCTGCTGGCCAGGGACCGCCTGGGCATCAAGCCGCTCTTCTATACCCGGCGCCAGCAGACCCTGGCCTTTGCCTCGGAGATCAAGAGCCTGCTGTTGCTGCCCGAGTTTGATGCCGCGGTCAGTTCCCGGGGCGTCTTTGAATATTTTTCCCAACATTTCATTCCCGGAGCGGAGACCATTTACCGGGATATCCGCAAGCTGCGCCCGGGAGAACTCCTGGTGGCGTCCCGGGGCAAGCTCCGGCTCAAACAGTACTGGCAAGCCTCGGTGACCTGCGGACCGGAACGCCGCCCCGCGGAGTGGCGCGAAGAATTGCGTCATCGCCTGACCGAGGCGGTGCAGCGGCAGTTGGTGGCGGATGTGCCGCTGGGGGTGTTCCTCTCCGGAGGCATCGACTCCAGTGCCATAACCGCGGTCATGGCTCAATCGGTTAAAGAAGTCCGCTCTTTTAACGTCGGTTTCGATGTTCCCAAGTATGATGAAACCCGGTATGCCCAAATGGTGAGCCGCCATCTCGGCACAACCCATGAGACCTTCCGGCTCACCGCCGCATCCACGGATATACTGCCGCAACTGCTGTGGCACCTGGATGAACCGCTGGCGGATGCCACCATCATTCCCACGTACCTGCTTTCGGAGCGGACGAGGCGGCATGTCACGGTGGCGCTGAGTGGTGAAGGCGGTGACGAGCTGTTTGCCGGCTATACCCAATACCAGGGAATGGAGTTGAATCGCTCCCTGGCCCGGCTGCCCCTGGGGGTGCGCCGCCGCCTGACCGCCCTGGCCGCCCTGCTCCCCTGCTTCGGCTCAGCCTCCCTGGGGTATTGGGGCCACCGCCTGGAACGCATCGCCGCCAGTTCCCTGTTTCCGCTGTTCGAAGGTTATACCCGCAAGGTGGCTTTTTTCAGCCCGGAGGAGCAGCAGCGTCTGTTTTCGGCGGAATTTCAGCGCCGGATCGCCGCCTTTCCTTATCTGGACCAATTGTGGTCGGTGGCCCGGGCTCATCCTGAACTGGAGCCCCTGGCCCAAGCCAATCTTACCGACCTCACTGTTTATCTTCCCGACGCCCTGCTGATGAAGGTGGATCGCATGAGCATGGCCTGTTCCCTGGAAGTCCGGGTCCCATTCCTGGATCACACCCTGGTGGAATTTGCCCTATCCATGCCCATGGATCTCAAAATTAAAGGGCTGCGCACTAAGAGCGTGCTGCGCCAGGCGGTGGCGCCCTGGCTGCCGCCGGACATTATCAAGCGGCGGAAGCGGGGCTTCAACCCGCCCCTGGAATTCTGGCTCCGGAACCACCTCTTGGATTACGCCCGGCAGCACCGGATGTTGGAAACCCTCAAAGAGAGCGGCTATTTTAACTTGAACTATGTCGAGGAACTGGCGGCGGCGCACATCTCGGGACGGCGCAATTTCGGCCGCCAGCTTTGGGCCTTGCTGGTGTTCGCCATCTGGTGGCGCCGGGTGAAAGGCCGGGGGAGGTGGGTCCAGTGACGCCGCGCCTGGTGATTATCAGTCCTTGCCGGGATGAGGCCCAGTTTGTGCGCCTGACCCTGGAGTCCGTGGTCAACCAAAGCCGGCCGCCGGACCTCTGGATCATCGTCGATGACGGCAGCCGGGACGCCACGCCGGACCTGATTGCGGCCTACGCCGCCCGGTATCCCTGGATCAAGCTCGTGCGCCGGGAGGGCCGCCAAGAGCGCCAGTTGGGGCCGGGAGTGGTAGCCGCGTTTAATGCCGGTCTCACGTATCTGGGCGATACGCCTTTTGACGTCATTGCCAAGCTGGATTGCGACCTGGAATTCGGGCCGGACTGTTTCAGCCGCATTCTCCAACACTTTCAGGACCCGAGGGTGGGCATGGCCAGCGGGACCACCCGGCTGTCGGTACCCGGCAAACTCGTGTCCGAGCGCTTTGCCCCTTACCATGTGCCGGGACAGGCCAAGTTTTACCGGCGGGAGTGCTTCCGGGACCTGGGCGGGCTGCAGCCGGTCTACGGCTGGGATATTATCGACGAAACCGACGCCCGCCGCCATGGCTGGCTGACGCAGAGCGACCCCGGCATTGTCATCATTCACCACCGCATGCAAGGCGCCGCCCTGGGGACCCTCCGGGGCAGGATCATCTGGGCCCGGGGAGCCTATGCCATCGGCAGCCACCCCCTGTTCGCCACCGCCCGGGGGCTTTTCCGCATGCTGGAGCGCCCCTGGCTGGTGGGGGGGCTGATCTTCCTTTGGGGCTTCTTTTCCAGCTACTTTAACCCTGAACTACAGCGGATAACCGACCCGGAGCTGGTCCGTTACCTCAGACGGGAGCAGCTCTACCGTCTGGCCCACGGGAACCGGCTGCCGCCGGGGAGATGACCTTGGCCAAAACTCGGCACGTTGCCATCCTGGGAACACCGGTAGCAGCATTGAACCTGACTTCCCTGGTGACCCGGCTGGAGGAGTTGATTGCCGCCCCGGGGTGCGCCGCGGCTTATGCGGTCAATGCCCATGCCCTGAATCTCGCCTGCCGGCACCCCGAATATTCCCGGGCCCTGACCCGGGGCGACCTCATTTACGCCGATGGCTTCTCCGTTGTCCTTGCGGCCCGGGGGCTGGGAGGACATCTGCCGGAGAAGTTGACCACTACGGATGTCTGGCCGCGTTTGTGCGAATTAGCCATTAAGCGGGGCTACCGGTTTTTTCTCCTGGGCGGTGAACCCGGGTTGGCGGAGCGCGCCCGGACAAGGGCCTTGGCACGTTACCCTGGGCTCCAGATTGTGGGTGCCCATCACGGCTATTTTGATCCCGGCGATGCGGAGATTGTCTCCCGGATCAATGCCGCCGCCCCGGACATCCTGTGGGTGGGGATGGGCGATCCCCGGCAGGTCCTCTGGACTGACGCCTGGCGCCGGCGCCTCGAGGTCCCCCTGGTGGTCACCTGCGGCGGCATGTTCAAAATCGTGGCGCAAGAACTGGCTCGCCTGCCTCATAAATGGCGCCAGCGGGGCTTTGAGTGGGTCTACCGCCTGTGGCAGGAGCCCCAAACTTGGAAACGCTACTGCCTCGGCCTGCCGGCCTTCGGGTTGCGCGTCCTGGCGGCCCGTTGGGAGCAGCGGCGCAAACCGAGCCGGAAAGGTTGAGCGCCGCCGCCGGCCCGCAAGTTCTCACTTTCCCCCCTTGGCAAAGGGGGTTTACTCCAGCAGTGTCCGGTTAGGTTTTTGCAGAATAAGCATGCTTGTTACGCAGTCCAAGAAATAATAAATTTACTAAACGCTCTTCTTGCTCCGAGAAGATTACTTCCCCCTCACCCTAACCCTCTCCCCCATTGGGGGAGAGGGGATAATGTGGTATAAATATAATGTCTTATTATAACTCAACCCGGCGACATCTACTACTTCCTCTCCACCCGCTTCGGGGGGAGAGGGTTGGGGTGAGGGGGGCCGAACGCGCGCATGCAATTTTCTAACCGGAAACTGCTGGGTTTACTCAGCCCGAACTCGGCTGATTTTCCGGATATCCTTCTGCGGACGGCAAGTTGAGAATCTCATATTTCAATTACCATTATGATATCGACGGGGCGGCCATCGGCGCGGCCACTCAGGTCCGAGACCTTGCCGCGGCCCTGACCCGGCTCGGTCACCGGGTGGACTTGCAGTTTCGCACTGCAAAGCCGGCAGCCGGGCCTCCCCGGGAGTATCTGGGACTCAAGCAGGTCCGCTGGCTGCGCCGGTTCGGACACATTCCCCGTCTCGTGCAGCGAAACCTGCCCCTGATGCGGGAAGAACGCCGGCTGCTGGCAAACTTCAAGCCCGATGTGGTCCTGGCGGTCAGCTCCTACTGCAATGTTTCGGCCCTGGCCGCGGCCCGGAGCTGCAGCATTCCCTTCGTCCTGTTCGCCGAAGCCCCCCTGGAGTATGAGTATTCCCTCTTTTACCCCCAATATCACCGCTATCCGCTGGTGGGCCGCGGGCTGGAAGGAATCAATGTGCGCCTGGCCCAGCGGGTGATCTGCATTTCGGAGGTGCTGAAAGGCTACCTGATGCGCTACGGCGCCCCGGCTATGAAGCTCCAGGTAATCCCCAACGGGGTGGATCACCATGCCTTCGCCCCCGGAACCCCTGATGAGAGCCTGAAGGAGAAGTTGGCGCTGCAAAGTCGGGTGGTCATCGGCTATATCGGCTCGTTCGAGTTTTTTGCCGGGGTGCCGGGGTTCGTGGCCATGGCCAGGGCCATTTGTGAGGCCGACCGCCGGGTGGTTTTCTTCTTTGTGGGAGAGGGCCGGGCTCGCCTGGAGATCCAGCGCCGCGCCGCAGCTCTGGGGCTTATGGATCACTTCCGCTTTATCGGCCGCGTCCCCCATGACCAGGTGCCGGCTTACCTCAGGGTCATGGATATCGTCGTCAGTCCCTATCGCCATGAATATCTCTTCTATAATTCCCCCATGAAATTGCTGGAGTACATGGCTATGGGCAAGGCTACGGTCAGTACGGCCCTGGGACAAATCAAGGAAGTGGTGGCCGACGGAATCAACGGCATGCTTTATGAGCCGGGAAATTACGCTTCCATGGGAGCCAAGCTGCTGGAATTGGTGCGAACCCCAAAGCTCAGGCAGCAGTTGGGGCTTAATGCCCGGAAGACCATCGAGGACAACTGGACCTGGGATCTTCAGGCGGCTCGCCTGGCCCGGGTTCTTCAGCAAGTCCTGACCTCTTGACCCGCGTAAATCAGGCATCCGACCAGGAGAGTTTCATGTCTGCAGCAAGTTTGGCTCCCCGCGCTCCCAGCCTCAATTTTTTCAGTCCTGAACCGCGCCGGGCCTTGCCCTCCTCGGGCTGGTGTCAAGTTATTTCGGCGTTCTTGCTCTTCGTCCTGCTCCTGGGGACCGGGGCGGCCACCCTGGCCCAGGCCGCGGCGGAGAGCCGGATTACCGTGGAAGCCGGCGAGAAGTTGGGCCAGGTTAACCCCTTGCTGTTCGGGCAAAACCTGCTTTTTGCCGGCAACGGCCTCTGGGACCCCCAAATCAATGACCCGGCCCCGGAGGCCCGTTCACTGCTGCAAGCTCTTGCTCCCACCATCGTCCGCTTTCCCGGAGGCAGTACTGCCGACCTCTATCTCTGGGAAGACGGAATCGGAGTCCGGACGAGTGCGCCGGTAGCCGCGAGGGCTGGCTCAATCCCCCTGGAAGGCTCGCCCCGCTGGGAGATGGTTACCGAGGGCCGCTTTCAGGACTCCAAAGGCGATACCTTTAATTTTAACCGGGTTGAGGGCAATCGGATCACGGGCGTGATCGGTTTAAAGGCTGCCCATCCCGCGGGGGCAGTCGTGCGGCCGGGGGTGAGAAACGGCCAACCCGATTGGTTTTCCAACAGTTATGGCATCCTGGAACACATGAAACTGGTGGGATTCCTGGGAGCTCAATCGATTATTACCGTCAATTACGGCACCGGACTGGATAAGCTGGGGAAGCTCTCCACCAGCGCCACGGTGAGCCAGAGAGCCCGGCGGGCCGCGGCGCTGGTGGCTTTTGTCAATGGCAAGCCTGGCGACACCCGCCCCCTGGGCGCCGATGAGGAGGGCCATGACTGGCGGACCATTGGGTTCTGGGCCGAAGAGCGGGCACGCCAGGGTTACCCTGCACCCCTGGGGGTGCGCTATTGGGAGGTAGGCAACGAAGTCTATGACCGGCATGAGAAGGGGTACACCACAGCCCGGCAATATGCCCAGGACCTGGTGACTTTTTCCCGGGCCATGAGGGCGGTGGACCCGGACATTAAAATCGGCGCGGTGGGCAACGCCTTTCCCCGGGGACGGGGAGACGCCGATGTCGCGGACGAGTGGAACTCGACGGTGATCAAGCAGGCGGGGAACTCCCTGGACTTCCTGATCATTCACCCCTATTATCCCGGGGCCGGGCAGGGGTCGATTGGCTACCGGAGCCGGGCCTGGTTCACGGCGGTTATGGCCGGCGCCCAGGAGGCCCTGGCGGACTTGAAGGAAATCAGGTCCATCATTGCGGCCAATGCCCCACCGGGAAAACCCATCGAGATCGTGGTGACCGAATACGGCATTTGGCCCTCAGAATCCAAAGACGCCCGAGACTATGCCAACCTGGGCCGGGCCCTGTACGACGCCGATCTCCTCATGGGCTTGCTCAAGGATGAGGCGGACCTGGGGGTCACCCTGGCCACGGCCTGGAATCTGCACGGCAGCAATCCCACCGCGGCCATTGGCTACGACTGGAACACCGGGAAGCGGGTGCTCCGGCCGCATTACTACGCCATGGAACTCATCAAAAACCACCTGGAGCCGCAACTGGTCGGCGTCAAGGTTGCATCTCCCACCTTTGCCGTGGAGCAGGTGGGAAACGTCAAGGCCCACCCTGCCCTGCCGGCGCTTGGAGCCTTGGCGTCCATTTCCGGGTCCGGGAACCGTCTCACCCTGTTGGTGCTCAACCGCTCCTTGACCGGACCCATCACCACGACTATCCGGCTCGCAGGATTTGCTCCCCAGGCAACGGCCCAGGTTCAGATGCTCTCCGGGAACGACGCCGGAAACCACAACGAAGACAATCCGGGCGCAGTGGCCCCGGTAGCCCAAAGGCTTGACAACGCCGGCCCGGAATTCGACTTCACCTTCGCACCCCATTCCCTGACCTTACTGAAGTTCCAGGCGCAGCCTTAGTCCAATGAAGGTGTGGATAATCAGGCTATAATTGATCCCGCAACGCTTGATAAAGGGCCTCGGCCACCAGGCGATTGCCCCTGGCGTTGAGATGGGCATCGCTGGAAGAATGATATAGCAGATTGCCCTGCCGGGCCGCTTCTTCCAGGGGCGGGAAGACGTCCAGGAAGGTGAAGCCGTTTTGAGCAACAATCTGTTGGAGCCAGCGGCCGATCTCCCTTTCGTAGTGCACCGCGCACTCGTATTCGTCCGGCAAGACGGCATTCCTGTCTCTCAGGGATCGATAATAGACATTTTCTTTGGTGGGAATAATGATAACCAGTAAATCTTTTTTGGGTATCTTCAGATCGCCCATCATGTCGATGATTTTCCGGGTAATCAACAGGCCGGTACGCACATCTTCGGCGCGGAGGTCCAGGCCCCTGAGGTTGGTGTTGGGCATAAAAATGGTGTCCACCCCCGGGACAGAGAAGGCGCCAGGAATCTCCAGATGTTGCTTCCTTTCCAGGGTCATCTGAATCAACGGCTTGACCATGCCTTCGTATTGGAGCGCATACAGGGCTGAATGCAAGCGTAGCCAGGAGTGTACCTTCCACACCCAGGAGCCGCCTGCTTTGAGTTTAAAAGTGATGATATCCGGAGCATACTGAAGTTCCCGGCTATCTGATTGACTATATGGTCGGGCACAGAGGGGAATGGCAGATAACTGCCCGGCCGCGGTGGGACCTGGCCGGAGCCCATGCCAGTGGTCTTGGCGCACCGCCGCGTAGGCGTCCAGCAGATCGTTGCCCAGAAAAAAGGCCATCACCGTCTTTTTGGCGTTCAGCTGTTGCGATTCCTGCAGTAGCTGGTAATACTGAACCGGGCCGTAACCTCCCAAGCCCATATTGTAAACCGGCTGATGGAGTAGCCGGCTCAGTTGTTGGGGAAAGGCATAACCTCTGGCGATGCCGGCCCCGTAGACCTGAGAATCGCCGATACAAACGACGGTGAAGTCCCCTTGAGAGGTTTCGTTTCTGAAGCCCCGGCCGTCGTGGCCCGATTGGTATGGCAGGAGCCGGTGTCCCAGGATGGGGTCGATAGCCGGATTGGATGGGAAGATATCCGAGGCGGGATGGATGATCCTGGCAGCCAGTTCACACAGGCCAAGGGCCACAACTAGCGAGAGCGCTACTAAGAATAGGTTGGTCAGCCTTGTGCCGGATCCCATATTGGCCCCTTGCGGTCACTCCTTGCCCGATAAACGCATTATAAGCCTGATGGTGGGAAGCAGGCTGTTTTTTTCAAGCGCCGCGCCCGGGGTTGCGGATGAGAGCGAGTCATCGAGCCAGGATCGCAATTCCCGGGTTGTCATCCCAGGCTAACGATGGGAGATGAACTCCGAGCCGCAGCAGAACTTTCTTAGCGGCAAGGACTGCGGCTCTTGGATGCGGCCGGCTGATTCTATTCCTTCAGGTCCCAGGGGATTTCCATTAAATTGCCCCCCGAGTCAGCCGATCCCGTCCGTTTCCAGGCTTTTTTGACCGTCCCTTCTTTGGAGGATATTTTCAGGTAGATGTCATGCCCCTGATTATCCAAAGTCTCATACTGCAGAAAAGTCTTATCCTGAACCTGGTTGATGGTATGGGCCGGCAGCACCACATCCTTGCGAAGGGTAACCGGCCCCAAAACCGTATTGGTCGAGACGTCAGGCTTTAGATAGATTTTTACCTCGACGTTATGCCATGGAAAATCATTCTGATTGGTGATCTGATATTCCCACTTGGTTTTGGGGTCCCTGCCGGTAATCGCTTTGTAGGCGAAATCCGGCGACAGTCCCTGGGCCGCGGGCGGCGGAGCTACCTGCCGGATCGCCGGCCCGGGTCGTTTGGCGACCGGTTTTAAGGCCGGTTCGGGACAGGCTCGGGCCACGGCTCTGGACTTGCGCAGTCCACGCCGCTTGGCTTTGGGAGTTTCCTTGACCTTGACGGGGGCCGATGCTGGAGGAGCAACGATAAAAGGATAGAAAGCCTGGTCGCCCGTAAAGTTCCTGGGGCCATCGATACCCCCCTGGTTGAACGCATAAGTCCCGCTCTCCAGGTTTTCCAGGGGGACAAGGCGACACCATCCAGGCCGGTCGCCCAGAACGGTAATACGCAGGGGGATATCCCTTTCTACGGACCATAACTCCATGGGCATCGAATCATCGGGATTCACACGGTAGATTTTCTTGAATTGTTCCAGCTCGACTTTGATGAGGTTAAGATCGAAATCTCGGGCAGGGGCGTCCTTGACAAAGCTTAGTTTAGCCAGGCGGATTCGTTCTCCCGCGGTTTCCGGATCAAACAGATAGGTTTCAAAACTTTGCGGGTCCAGGCGTATCCCAGGGGTTTGGGAGATTCCATAGAGACCGTATTGACTGGCTCCCAAGGAAAGGGCGGTACGAAAAATGAGATCTCCCTGCTTGAGAACAATGGTCCGGGCGCCCTGCCGGATATAGATCTGGCCGGACTTCGCCGGCTTGGTGGGTTTCCAGGCTTTCGCGGCTGCACTCGCCTGGGGGCAGCTAACCAAGCCCGGCAACGCCAGCATCAGGCCGATTAAAATGGTCATTCTAAAAATCTGCATGTCTTATCCCTAACGTTTGATGGTGCGCAGAGTTACCAGTCCCCAAAGTCCTTGCCACAGTTAATACGTCGCATGGAACCGGCATCCCGGGGTTATATAAATTGCTAACCGAACAGCTTCTCAGCCAGGTCCAAATTCAATGTCTTGAGAATAGCGTATTCCTCCACCGCAGCCCCGAGGTCCCCCATGGTTCGGTAGGCCATGGCCAGGGCGTAATGCCCTCTGGCGTTGTCGGGTTCGAGCCCTACCAAAACCCTATAAGTCTCGATGGCGTCCTGATAACGTCCCAGGATGGTATAAGCCTGGCCCAACTGGTAAAGGGCCTCAGCGTCCCGGGGGTTCGTTTGGAGAGACTGGCGCAGGATATCCACCTGTTCCTGGGCCGTATTCAGGGAACTTCTCTCCCAGGCCGGTTTGAGGCGTAAGGCCGCCAGGTCCGATTCCATATGCAGGGCTTGGAGTAAGGCCTCGGAAGTTTCGTGATAATAACCGCCGGGGATGGAGAGGGCGCCGGCGCTTTGCGGTCCGCGCCCCTTCTGGAGATTGAGGCTCAAGGCCCGGCTGAAGGCCATGGCGGCTTCTTGCCAGCGGCCCAGGTGTCCGGATGCCACTCCCAGCAGGTAGTGCGCCTCGGTCAGGTTGGGGTTGTATTGCACCGCCTGCCGGAGCGATTGAACCATTTTCTCCCAACCGGCCTCCCCGTGACCCTCCTTCAGGGCGCCTTCGGGGGCCTTGCCGTCCTGGAGATGGACCGCCTGTTGGTAAGCCTCGGCGGCTTCCCGCCAGAGACCCAACTGGCCGTAAGCCACGCCGATGGCCCGGAGGGCCTCCCGGTCGCCGGGCTTTATCCATAAGGCCTGTTGCAGGGCCGTCGCCGCTTCCTGCCACCGGCCGATCTGGCCATACATGGCTCCCAGGCAACGGTGGACCTCAGCATCATGGGTCCGGAGCCGGGCAACTTCCCGGAGGGCCTCGATCCCTTCATGCCAGTTCCCCAACCGGCCATAGACGATCCCGAGTTGGCGATGGGCCTCGGCATAATCAGCCTTGCCGCGAATCGCCTGATGCAGGACTCGCACCGACTCATACCAGTGGCCCAAATGTCCGTAGGCCAGACCCAGGTTGTAATTCGCTTCCGGGTCGCCGGGCTGGTGCTGGCAGACTTGACTAAAAGCCCGGGCGGCTTTCTTCCATTCTCCCAGGCGGGCTTCCGCCACCCCCAGGTTATAATAGGCTTCCAGGTTGCCCGGCTCTAGCAAAGTCACTTGCCGGAAGGCGGCGGCTGCTTCCGGCCAGCGGCCTAACCGGCCGAGGGCCACTCCCAGGTGACCTTGGGCCTTAGCCAGATGCGGCTGGAACCTGACGGCCTGGGCCAGGAAGATTGCGGCCTCCGGCCAGCGCTCCAGTTGGCAGTAAGCTGCGCCAAGATTGCAATAGGCTGCGGCCAAATCGGGCTTGCATTTTATGGCCGCCTGGTAACTGGCGATGGCCTCAGTCCAACTGCCCATCTCACTCAAGGCCAGACCCAGCAGGAAGTGGGACTCAGCCTCGTATAGATTCTCCTCTAAGGATGGAGCAGCCTGGCTCTCGGCCATGGTTTCCGGCTGCACCGAATTCGCCCGGACTTCAGGGCGGACTGGGGTCGCCGGGGTCAGGTTGGGGACCGTCTCGAGGCGGGGTTGTTCCGGAGCCGCAGGGGCAGGCGAAGGCTGAGCCGCGACCTCCGCTGCCGGGGGTTCAGTCACCGGCGGGGTTGTTTGGAACTCGCCTGGCGCTTCGACTGCTTCCGCCCAGTCGGCGGGGGCCGGCTCCGGATCGGCCGTCACCAGCTTCGGCGTAACCGCGGTTAGCGTCTCATAGGTTATGCAACCAGGCTCAACGACCGCCTTATGCTCTCTGATCTGCTGCAAGGCCCACCTTGCTACTTGCCGCACCGCCTCACTCGGGTCGTTCAAGGCCAGGCTCAAGGCGTCTTCCGATGGGGGAGACTTCAACTCCCCCAAGGCTTCAACTACCCGGTACCGGACCTCGGCGTCGTCGTCCTGCAAGGCGGCAATCAAGGGAGCGGTGCTTCGGGGATCCCTAATGGCTCCCAAGGCCCAGGCCGCCCAAAAGCGGACGTCACGCTGCGAGTCGTTAAGGGCCTCAATGAGGGGTTCCACCGCCAGCGAGGTTTTACACTCGCCCAGGGCCCGGGCAGCTTTGGCCCGGATGGCGGCGTCCTCCGCCTCCAACCCGGCCAGCAGAGCTTGGACCGAATCCCGGCGGAGTCCGCTCCCGGGGGTATTCCCGGAAGAGAGTTCTCCTTCCGGCTCCTCTACAGTGAGGGCGCTGGCGGCTTTTTTGTCGGCCTTGTTCCAAAAGGCCAGAGCCATGCAAACTAAGGGGGCGAGCAGGCCCAGGCTAAATTTACCCGGGACGGCCAGAGAACTGAACAGGTTTATCCATTCCCCCCATACCGCCGGGGAAAGATTCACGGTCATCATATGGTATCTCCTTGAAGCTTAAGGTTTCCAGCCCTTCCCGGCTTGATCGGCCTGTCGAAACAGCCGAGTATAGCGTTGATCGACGCGGCAGGCTGGAAATCCCTCTCCTCTTATAGCTCGTTGATCGCTCGGTTTTTATGCAATTTATCAATCATGTTGCCGCAGTATGGCTCCATTTCCCTAACTAAACAATCGGTGGAACCCGGATTTTGTTATCAGGGAAACCCCTACTTGCGCATCGAGGTAATCATGACCCACCTGGCGATCCCTGGATTCCACCACTCTTTTGGGGATTTATCAGGTCCTGGGATACCAGATACCGGAACACGATTTTGGCCAGGACTTCATAACCCTCATTATTGAAATGTCCACCTTGATTAAACAACTCTTGATGATTCCCGGTTCCCAGATATTCCAGGAGCGCCGGGCCGACATTGAGATAGGCGACATGGTTTCTTTCCAGGTTATCGATGACCGGCTGATAGAACCATTGATGAACTTTGCGGTAATGCGCCAAATCGGGTCCGATTGGGATAATCACCACCAGGGGGGATTTCCCCGCCTCCCGGGCCTCGTGCTGAAATCTTGCCATAATAGCCGTGGTCACCGCCAAGGCTCCCGAGGGATGGTCAGGGCGGTAGAAGGCGGCATAGCGCGGCTCTGAGGCAAGGCCCTTCGGCAGCAAGGACTGCAACACCTTCGCCACCGTAACTGTGTAGGGGAACCCCATTCTTGTTAATCCGGACAGACCTCCCGGAAGGAAGAACTCGTGCTTCAGGTAGCGTCCGGGCCTTCGACTCAATTCCCGATAATCTTTTTCAGTCAGTTCGGGAATGGGCACTAACTCCAGTTGTCCCTGAGAGTCCAAAATGAACCGCGGTTTCAAGGCGCATTGGGGCGATGGAAGGATCATATTTCTTAACTGATTAATGTTCCTGGTTATATCGTCCGAAGAAAAACCGAGAATGACGATTGAAGCCGGCTCAGGCTGGTTGTAGTGAAACCTTAAATAGGCCTGGTCCGTTCCGTACCCCCCTACCCCGTAGTTGGCTACCCGGCAATGCAACAATTGTGAAAGGACGTTGCTCCAGGCATGAGTGTTGTCAACTTCATCACCCCAAATAAAAGAATCGCCGTATAGTGACACGCAACTTAGGTTTTTATCCGGATCAGGAAAAGCTGGAATTAACCTCGATCCGGTTTTATCCAGGTCGTGCTGACCAAAACTTGATTTAGAAGGCCAACCAAGCTTGGGATTTAATCTTGATTTATAACTGCTATAACTTTCAGTAATATGGGAAGCATAAACTATCCCTTTACCCTGGACCCATGAGCAGAAAATATACGATATTCCTTCAATAAATAGTAATACCGCTATCGCAATGATAAAATATGATAAATATTTGTTCCGCATCACAGTTTTACTTTATATTTTATTTAAATGTCCTATCTTCCGTGAGAATCTGAGGCTGCCATGTTTTGCAATTGATTTATCTCGGCGCGGTTAACTCCTTTTAAAGCCAGCAACGCGCCTGCATACACGGTTATTCCAGCCAAAATTGCCAGAAAAAGATTTTGCCCTCGGGTGAGGAAAATCGCGCCGCCCATGAGGAGAGCGGCCAGAGCCGGCGTCGCTATGAGCTTGAGAAGCTGCCGGCAATCGAAGTAGCGCCGCAGCACCACGCTGAAGAGAATGAGGAAGTAGAGCCCTTGGGTCACCAAAACCGCCAGGCTGGCCCCCAGGTAAGAGAGGCCGGGCACCAAAATCAGATTGGCCGCAACATGGATGAACGCGGCCGACCAGGTCAACCGCAGCAGCAGGCGTTCCCGATTGCCGGCAATTAAGACGCAATCCGCGGCAAAATTCCAGAAGGTAAAAATCAGGGCGCCGCCCAGCACTTGCAGCGCCAGGGCCGAAGGGGCGAAGCCCTCGCGGTATAACAGCACCACAATGGGCTGGGCCAGGAGGGTGATAATAACCACCAGCGGCGCGGTGAGGACGAACAGATACTTCATGGTGAACCGTAGCGTCCGGGTAAAGACACCCAGGGATTGAGTGAACAGCCGGCTCATAACCGGGAGGAACGCTCCCATTATGGCGGCGGGAATCAAGGTCAGACTGTCATATAGCCTGATGGCGGCGGCAAAGTAGCCCACTTCCTCTTTGGGGCTCATGGCGGTGAGGATGATAATCCCGATCTGATTGCTGAGATAAAGGGCCACCAGGATGGCCGCAAAGGGAGCCGCAGCCTTCAGGTGACGCCCTAGCGGGCGCCAATCCCAGCGTTGAGCCACCGGCGGCGCCAGGCCCTTCAGGATGAAAAATGCCAGAACCGCAGCCGCCGCCGCACTGACCAGTTGCGCCCCGAGCACCCCCTTGAGCCGCCAACCGCCGTATAAAACCGCCAACCCCAGAACCAGGTTGGCCACGGAAAAGAAGGAGCGCACCCGGAGTTCAAGCTCAGGTCGCTGATTGGCCCGGAAAAAAGAGTTAGTGAATTCCATAAATGAATACACCAGGGCAAAGGCGGCGGCCAGGGACAACACCGCCAGGTCCTGGGGCCTCAAGAGGCCCAGGATTGATACCAGGAGACCGAGCACGGCCAGGGAGATCAAGACCTTGGCCGCACCGATCTCTAAAAAATAGCGCGACGTACTGGCCGGGTCGCGCCCCACCTGGCGCTGCACCAGATTTTCAAAACCGAATTTGGCCGGGATAACGATAAAATTTGCCAGGGCCATGGCGAAGGCGTAAAGCCCCAATTCTTTGGCGCCCAGAAAGCGCGCCACCAGGGCAAAAAACACCATCCCCAGAGTCTTGGCAACCATTTCGGCGCTGACCAGCAAGATGCTGTTGCGGACAAGTTGCTGAGCACTTATCCATCGGCTTAGATTCCGCAGCCAACCTGTCACGGTGCTCCTTGCATCGAAGGTGAATAATCACAGAGCGATTCGGGGCCTGCCTTCAGAGGTCCGACCGGCTTCGCTGATCTTATAGCGTTTGCCATAAATTCTTTCCATTTGGAGGTTCTTAAATCCCCCTAAATCCCTCTTTTCCAAAGGGGGACTTTAATAGCTATTCCTTATAGTTCTCCCCCTTTTTTAAAGGGGGCAGGGGGGTTATAAGGATTCCCGTATCGGAAAAAACTTTTGAGGCACGTGCAAAATTCATCTTAGGCTGGTGGCTCAGGCTTTCCAGCCTGTGCAAAAGCGCGTTGAAGGTCGGTGCAGCATTAATGACCTCAGTTTTCCAAGATGCTTTTTATGAAAGAATATTAAGGTGATAGCCTTCAGGCTTAATCCTTTATCAGCACAGGCTGGAAAGCCTGTGCCACCAGGTTCCCTGGGATAGATTGATAGAATCCAGGTGAGAAGACACTTTTGCAAGAAGCTCTTTTGGCATTGCTATAAACCGGCCGGGGCAGCCGGCGGGGTTTGCAGAGGGGCCTTGGCGATGCGGCCTAGACTGATGGCCAGTCCCAGCAAAAACCATAAAAGGCGGTTCTGGGTCCAAATGGTGTAATCAACCTGGGCGTGGGCAAAAAAGGCCACCAGTCCCGCCAATAGGCCCACGCCGGCGCAGAGAAAGAACGGATCGGGAGACCGGAGCGCCGGAAGCAGGGCCGTGAGAGCGCTGATCACGAAGATGAGAAAAAAAGTGAGGCCCACCAGGCCGATCTCGCCGGCGATGAACAAAAAGAGGTTGTGCACCGGCGAGTTCCAGGCGGAGATCAGCCCTTCCGGGGTATGGTCGTATTGCCGGGCGGCGTAGACGAAATTATTGAGACCGACCCCGAAGACGGGGTGGTGACGAATCACGTTGAGCGCCACTTTGACGAGCGGCACCCTGCCGTAAGCAGTCTGTTCCGTGCGCTGCAATCCTTTCTGGAGAGGATTGGGGACGGTCACCAAGACTACCATTGACAGGACCGCAGCGAACAGAACGGCGAAAATCGCTCTTACCAGACCGATGCGCTTGCTCCAATGAAAGAGCAGGATGAAAACTATGGCCAGGAGTGAAGAGACGATGCCGCCGCGGGAATAGGTTACTCCCAGGGCCAGGACCTCCAGGAACACTGCCGCCAAGAGGAGATATTTGAGGCCTGCCCGCATGGGCAAGAACAACAGGCTGACACTGAGGGGCAAGAGCAGATCGAAAAACAGGGCCAACTGGTTGGGATGCCCCACGAGGCCGCCCACCCGGGTGAGGGTCTCCAGGCCGGAAAAGCCATATAGGGTTTTGGCGGCGCCGAAAAAATCCAACCCCAGGGCCGAGCCGGTGAGGTGCTGGGCCAGGGCCAGGATAGCTTGCGAGGCCGCGGCGCCTGCCAACAGCGCCATAACCAGGCGCAAGTCCTTTAATTCCCTGATTTCACTGGCGGCATAAATGAAAATCAGCACAGAGGTGGCCAGGGCAAATAGGTCGAAAACCGCAAACCGCGGTTCCCCGGCGACGAGGATTGATACGACGCCAGCCCCCATAAGTCCGGCCAGGGGCAGCAGCCCCCGGGTGGAGATGGGGGCGGGCATTTTCCAGAAGACCCGTCGCGATACCCAGATCAGGTAGAGAGCCGCGAGGGGAATGAAACTAAAATGAATGGGAAACCCAAAGGTGGACCGGCCAAAAGGGGTCTTGTGATAATCAATATGCATACCGATCCAGATGGGCACCGACAGCACCAGCAGGCAGAGGAACCATTCCCTCTTTCGTTCTATAGATAGCGAGAATATGAGGAGCAGGCTGGAAGCGAATAAGAACACGAACCATTTTAGCGGCAGTTGCATCCCGATCAGAAACAGCAGACCAATAACGACCCCCATGAATATCCACCACCGAGAGAGGCGCGGCGGAGCGGGAATGGTCCCGGTTTCTGTCCAGGGCAGGTTCATGCAGGAAATTCCGGCACCGAGGCAAAGGCGTTGCGGCCAAGACACCGCTCCACGTCTTCGGGATTCTTGAGAGAATCATCCCAGTACTCTAAGAAAAAGGCGACGCTGAAGCTGGTCACCAGGGACAGGACCAGTCCCAGGGCCAGATTCAAAGGCAGGTTGGGGAAAACCGGCTTCAGAGGCACCGCGGCAAGACTTAAAACCTTGGCGTTTTCCAGCCGCCGGTCGGCGCTCTTGGCCAGGAGGCTGTCCTGGTATTTCTTCATCAGGATGGACAAGATTCCCTGTTTGGTGTCGATTTCCCGGTCCAGATTAGTCAGGTTCATCTCGGTAGTGGGCATCTGGGCCAAATCTTCTTTAATCGATTTGATGGTCTGCCCGATGGCCTGCTCCTCGGCCTGGAGTTCCCTCAGCTTGGCCAATTCTCTTTCCAACAAGGTGGAAACCTGATCCCGAATCTGGACCTTCAGCTGGCCGATTTGCTCCCGTACGGTGGCAGCCTGCCGGCTCTCGGAGGTATAGCGCTGCAGCACGGTTTTCTGGGCGAACTTCAGATTCACCAATTTATTTTCCAGGTCGGCGATCTGGGGGTCCTGGGCGAGATCCGGCAATGGTATGAGAAGATTCGGCTTCGACTTCCGCAAGGTCTGGATCTTGTCCACTTTGGCGCGGATGCGGATAATCTCTTTTTGCCCGTTGGTCAAGGCATTATCGTAGGTTTCCAATTTCTTCAGCAGCGATTTACTCTGTTCGGAATAAGAGACAATCCCCGATTCTTTCCTCAGGCCGAGAAGTTGCTCCTGCAATCCTTTCAGCTCTTTCTCCACCGTTTGGATCTGTTCGGAGTAGAACGAGCTTTCCGCCCGGTTGATATTGATGGACAGATGCTGGTATTGATATTCCTCCGCCACCTTGTTCACCACTTTGCTGGCCAGTACCGGGTCAGGGTCCCGGTATCTGATCCAGATAATCTGGGAATCGATGGCCGGCTCAACCACCAGCTTGGTGCGGAGGCGGAGCACCGCGGCATCAAAGGACTCCTGGGGGGTCAGCTCCCGGGTGAGGCCGACCTGCTTCAGAAGCGCCTGGACCCCCCCGGCCAGGCTGCGACCCACAGTGCGAATGGCCCCGGCAATCCCGGAATCCTGGATGGATCTCGGCTCTTCCAGTTTCAGGTCCTTGACCACCCTCTCCAACACCGGCTGGCTGCGGATGATTTCGATCTCGGAGTTAATCTCTTCTTTGGGGTTCAGCACCAGAGTCGAGGCCCCCTGCCCGCGAGAGGGGGTGGTAAGCAGGTCCGGGTAGGTACGGCTTAAAATAACGACATTGCTGGCGGCCTGAAAACTGGGGGGCCAGAGCCAGCTCCCCACCAGGATGGTCCCCAGAATAACCACGTTTATCAAGACGATCAGCCGCCAGCGCCTACAGATGCTATAAAGCAAGATTCGTCCCGTAGCCTGCACCTTCATCAACGTCTCCTCAGATTCCTTACGCCTTCATCCAGCTACTCGAAGATGGTCCGGTATGGCACCGGCAGATAATCAGGCCAGACGGCATACATTTCCGGGCTGATATTCAACCTGAATTTCCGGTTGAGAGTCATGGCCGTCGTCCTGGAATACATCCGGCATTCGAGGAGAGTTCCAGGCACCACGGGCAGCCAGTCTCGAACTTCCCGCTTCATGTCCTTGCCGAACAGCTCTCTCCTGGCGCCATCGGGATAGACTAAATCGATGGTGAGGTGCCAGTGTCCCTGTACCGGCGGGGTCTCAATCCACAGATAAACTCCGGTGACATTGCCCAGAAGCACCTGCATGCTCGCCTTGCGGCTGCGGGACAACTTCAGTTCGGGAGAGCGGAACACCCGAACCTCCTTGCGGTCCCCCTGGGTCACCGTCTCCACGCGCACATGATTGCCCAAGCCGTAATCGCCGCCGCCAACCAAATCGCCAAAATCTTCCAGGGCGGTATTGACAACTCCTGCAGGCAGCTGGTCTTCGCTGACCCCGGCATTTGCCAGGAATCCCAAGAGCAGCACCACGGCAACAAGCAGTCTAAGCAAGGTTATCCCCACCTCAAGGAATTAACGACGTTGCGCCTAAGGCGGTAGCTCCGCCCAGGTTGATGGAATAGCCGCCCGGGATCGGGGTCAGGTCCCGTATGTATTGCTTGACCCACAGGTCCAACTTGGCGATCATGCTCATGGGGACCAGGACTATATCCCCGGCCTGTAACGGTATGTCGTTTTTGAGGTCTTTGCCCGAAAGGGGAGAGACCAGGTCGGACAGAATCCACTCCGTCTGATCGAATTGGCCCCGCCTGAGGATGACTACCCGGGACAGGTCTCCGGTTTCCTTTTTGCCTCCGGCCGCGGCAATGGCTTGCATGGCGGTAAGATACCCCTTCCAACCAACCGGTCTGGGATTGACGACCTCTCCCGCCACAAAGACGCTATCCCCGGCCGTTTTGGTCAAGGCCACGGTAATGGTCTCCTCCTCCGTATGAATCCTTTTGAGGGCAATATCGTCGGGGAAGGCATTGGAATTTACACCCACCAGAATGGCGATATCGGGCTTGCGGATATCTCTGGAATACCTCTTGATAAGAACCTCGCGGAATTCTTCCGGGGTGTAGCCGGCGGCTTGAACCTCACCCGCAATGGGCAGGATGACCTTGCCGTTAGACTGGATCCTGGCGCCCAAATTGAGTTCGGGGTTGTAAACAAACCGCAAGTCGAAGTAGTCGCCTTCCTTGAGCTTCTTATCGTAGCGGGTCCTGGCAATGAAATCCTGATATTTGCGGCTGACGGCCGCCCGCAGTTGCGGCAGGGTCAGACCGAAGGCGGTGAGGTCGCCTGCCAGGGTGAGGGGAATCTTCCCGTCGGGCCGCACCACGGCATCCTTGATATTCAGTTCCGAATTTCTGGCGAAATTGAGGTTTATGGTGTCTCCCTTCAAGATGCGGTACCCGAATCCCGCTTCCACCGGCCCGGGAGGCGGCGGCTTCATTTCCGGGTAAGCCACTTGCCGCACCCCGGTGCCCTTGCCGCCGGGGCCGCAGGCCATCAGGATCAGAGAAAGCAACACGCACACCAGCACCGTTCCTATCGCCAGGCCGCGATCTTTGCCCGTCAAGACTTTGATAAAGTCCCGCCCCACTTTACACCCGGTTTTTCCCATGATCTTGAGGTCGAGCCCGGGGGAGATATTCTGGGCATAATCCAGGTCATGGAGAATCCAATAATTAAATTGCATCTTAGTATGGGCTTCCACCTGCCAGAGGCCGGTCATGCCGGGACGCACGGAGAGCCGGGCATCACGCCACCGGGGATTGTAGCGCATCTCCTCCAGGGACAACGGGCGCGTCCCTACCAGGCTCATATCCCCTTTCAAGACGTTCCAGAGTTGCGGGAGTTCATCCAAATTGGTATCCCGCAAAAACTTGCCCACTCGGGTTATCCTGGGATCCCTGGACATTTTGAACATGGGCCCATCCACCTCGTTCCGGGCACGCAGTTCGCGCTTCAAGTCCTCGGAATTGCTCACCATAGATCTGAATTTGTACATTATAAAGTTGCGGCCCCTTAGGCCACAGCGGGGTTGACGGAAAAAAACGCTGCCGCGGGAGTCCAGCTTGATGGCCGCGGCGATTAAGAGCATTAAGGGTGCGGAGATAATCAGCCCCAGCCCCGAGGCTATGACGTCGACGATCCGCTTGAGCTTCAGGTAGAAAGGCCCTGCCGGCGTTTGCCAATGCAGATGCTTGGCCGCGGTCTGGGGGTCCCGATGGGTAGGTTCCCGCAAGGCTAAAAGATCCACATCCGTTTCTCCCGAATGGGATTTGATTATCGCAGTTTCGTGCAGGATCGTCCCGCTTCTGACGGTTGAGCCTTCGCCGACAACACAGCGGCTGAGATAACATCCCTGGCCAATCTGGGTATCCCCCAAGATCACGCACTCATTGATGATGGCCCCTTTCCCCACCTCACACCGGGGGCCTATGGCCGTAGGTCCCAGGATCAACACCTCGTCGGCCAGGCGGCAGTCCGGCCCCAGCGCTACCGGTTCAAACAGCCTCCAGGCAGCATTACCCGCCGGTGCAATCTGGGGCTGGGCCAGGGTATCATTGAACCCCGGGAATTGTACCCGTTGAGTCAGAACATCCAGATTGGCCAAAAAATAGTCGTCGACACTCAAAATCGTCCGGCAATATTGTTGGATCTCCCAAAGGTTCGCAGGTAATCCCCGTTCGTAGAGGATGGGGAAAAGCTGCTCTTTGAGATCAAAGTAGCTGTTGGACGGGAGCAGCTTGAGGATTTCCGGCTCGAAGAGGTATAAGCCGGCCGGCCGATGTACGCTGCGCTTTTCCTCCATATGGTGGATGCGGTGAATGGCCTTAACGCCGTTCTTGTTATCCAGTTCAACCCGTTCCTTGTGCCACCCAGCCTCCAGAACCGGCAATGAACCCACGGAGGCGATGGCCCCCCGAGACCGGTGCGCCTCCAGCATCGGGGCGAGGCCCATACCCAGGAACAGATCTCCGCCGACAACCCAGAAAGGGCCCCCCTCAAGCCAGGCCTCCGCCCCCTTCAATGAGCCCCCCGTCCCGTGAGAGGTCTCGATTACCTGGGATTCCAGCGGCGTCCGCCAGAGGGCCAGATGTTCCGTCACCAGAGTCCCCATCCCCGGTCGGACGCAGAATATCAGGCGCTTTACGCCCACGTCGCCCAGAACCGCGGCCATATAGCGATAGGAAGGCACATTGGCGATGGGCAGTAATGCCTTAGGATAGGCGGCGATGGTGAACCCGTTGAAGGAGGAAGAGCCGCCGGCGAGGAACACCGCTGTGAGAGGCGCATGGTTCATAATTTTTTATAGATCCATTGGGGAATAGGAAATATCCTGCGGTTGAGAATCAACTCGACTTTGTCGCAGCCATTGGCGGAAAGTTTGGACAAGGCGGCCTCCACCACCGGCACCCGGGTCTCGCCGGCATGAACGACAAGAAAGGTCCGGTCCACCTGGGACGCAAAGAGCGCGGACTCGGGACAGAGGTTGACTGCGGGTCCATCAACGATCACCAGTGGATATAGAGCTGACAGCTTTTCTAAGAAATTCCGGAAGCTGGGAGATTCGAGTTTCATAATATAGTTGGGCTGGACCGCGCCGGCGCCCATGACCTGCAAATTTGGCGTTGCGGTGGCGCTGACGGCGCAGCCGGCCTCCATCTTGCCGGCCATAATCTCGCCCAGACCGTACATGTCTTTTTGACCAAAGGCTGCCAGAATGCCCGGATTGCGAAAATTTCCGTCGATCAGCAAAACGGGCCCGGTCTGCTGCTCCGCCGCGGCCATGGCCAGCCCGACGGCCACCGTGGTTGCCCCTTCCCCCGCATCGGCGGAGCAAACCAGGATACTCTTGATGGGGGTGACGTCATTAGTCAGCAAGACGTTGTTGTAAATACTCGCAAAGACCCGGCGAGCGCCGGGAAGGTGTATCTTGTCCATTAGTTCCCCAGGGTTAACGATGTCAGGATGCGACCTCACTGCCTTCACCCTTAAGTATAACTATAATGTTTTTAATTTAATAGAAAATATTTACATGTTAGGGCTCCCCTCCCCTACCGCCGCGGCAGGTCGCGCTGATAACCCTCTTTATGGGTTTTTCTTCCTATTTAGAAAATAATTGACCGGAGTATGACCTTCTTTTTCCCCCCAAACAATCGGTGAAACCCGGATTTTGTGATCGGGGAAAGCCTTACTTGACCATCGGGGTAACTACTACCTTCTTCCACCGGGCAATAAAAAATCAAACCGCTTCACCTGTTAAGTCCGGCGAAGTAATGGTGTGAGCCTGGAGAAAGGCGTCGGTCATCCGGTTCAACCATGCATCTTCTCCTGACCGTTGTCTGGAACCCGTAATACCTCCGGCCGGGCAGAAAACCGTCCCAGACTCGCATAGAATTTGTCCAATTGACTTTTAGCGCTAATCAGCTTATGAATACCGATAGGCCAAAACCGTATTTGGGCGCAAGCGAGGGCGCCTACGCTACATTTTGATTCACAGGGATAGAGTCAGAGACTTTCCCAGAGGTCTCAAATTGCAAATACATTAGCCCTGCGTGTAATCCCTCAAGAAGCCGAAGGAATGAAGCCATGTCAGCTTATTACGAAGAAAACGACCTGGAGAGGTTTAACGAGATCGGCAAGTACCGACCCGATCTCTACGACAACTTCATGAACTATTACCAGGGGGTTATGAGCGCCGGGGCACTGAGTGTCCGGGAAAAGGCCCTCATCGCCCTGGCGGTGGCCCACGCGGTCCAATGCCCTTACTGCATCGACGCCTATACCCGGGGGTCCCTGGAAGCCGGCTCCAACCTGGAGGAGATGACCGAGGCCATTCACGTCGCCTCGGCCATCCGGGGCGGGGCTACATTGATACACGGCATCCAGGCCGCGAACGCCGCCGCCAAGATCACCCTGTAAGCGGAAGACTTATGCTGCCCTTTGCCCGCCAACTTGAGCACCTGGGTTATGCCGACCTGAATGCCGAGAACCTCAACACCCTGCAGGTCAACCTGGGGTGGCGCTGCAACCAGGCATGCAAGCACTGCCACTTCATGGCCGGACCCCAGCGCCCGGAACAGATGCAGCGTGACACCATCGACGCCATCATCCGGGCGGTGGAGCGCTGGACCATCCCCTGCGTGGACCTCACCGGGGGGGCGCCGGAACTCAATCCCCATTACGAATACCTGGTGGAGCGCCTCGACCCATTGGGGACCCATATCCTCACCCGGTGCAACCTGACGATCCTGTTGGAACCCGGCCAGGAACACCTGGCGGAATTTTACCGCGAGCACCGGGTGGAGTTGGTCTGCTCGCTGCCTTATTACCAGGAAGACCTGGTGGACCGCCTCCGGGGGAAGGGCGTGTTTGAAAAGAGCCTGGAAGCCTTGCGCCGCCTCAATCGCGTCGGCTACGGCGAACCGGACTCCGGCCTCCGACTCAATCTCATGTACAACCCCGCAGGCGCCTACCTGCCGCCGGAGCAAGCGGCTTTGGAAGAACTCTTCCGCCGGGAGCTGGCTACCCGCCACGATATTCACTTTAACCAGCTCTTGACCCTGCTTAACATGCCCATAGGACGCTTCAAGGAATTTTTGGAGCGGTCCAAAAATTATGAGCGTTACATGGGCAAGCTGGTGTCCGGCTTCAACCCGGCCACGGTCCCCGGCCTCATGTGCCGCAGCCTCATCAGCGTCGCCTGGGACGGGCGCCTCTACGACTGCGATTTCAACCAGGCCATGGACCTGCCCCTGCTGCCGGGCCTGCCCCAGACCATTCAAGACTTCGATTTGCCCGCCCTGGCCACCCGGCCCATCCGCCTGGGGGACCACTGCTACGGCTGCACCGCCGGCCTCGGCTCCTCCTGCGGCGGCCGCCTGGCCGAGGGCGATACATAAGGGTTGCGGCGGGGAGGCCGAGGGGGCGTAGGGGCGGTTTGCGAACCACCTTTTCGCGTCCCCACCCAGCCCGTCGTAGGAGCGAACCTGCGTGTCCGCCCAGTGGCGCACCCCTACACAATGCTGTCAGGTGCGGCGGTGAGTCCATCGCCCCCCTACCCTGAAAACAACTGGCCCATGGGGGGCCAGCGGCGGGTGAGAAGGCGTTCGGCCAGGTGGCGGATCAGGAAGACCCAGTGGTAGCCCGAGGTCCGGAGGTTGCCGTGCTTAAGCCAGCGGCGGCCGGAGCTTGAAACCGGCGGCGTCAAAATGTGGACCCGGGTGAGGCGTCGCAGCCGCAGCACCAAATCCAGGTCTTCCGGGTGGCGGTGGGCAAAGCCCCCCAAGGCCAGGAACAGGTCCCGGCGCACGAAGATGGCCTGGTCGCCATAGGGCAGCCGAAACAGGCGGCTGCGCCAATTGGCCCCCCAGGCGATGAATCTGAGGAAAGGGGTGGGCGGGGTCAGGCGTAGTTCGAAGGCCCCGGCCCCCACGCGAGGGTCCAGAAGCACTTGGCGCAGGGCGGCCAGATGGGCCGTGGATAGGACGGTATCGATATGCAGGAAGACGAAAAAATCTCCCCGGGCCAACCGGGCGCCCGCATTCATCTGGCCCCCCCGGCCCCGGGGTGCGCTCACCCAGCGGACGTTGGGGAAGCATCCCGCTATTTCCTGAGTGGCGTCGGTGCTGCCGCCGTCGATCAAGAGAATTTCCAGGTCCGAAGCCTGGGGCAGGCCTGACAGGGCCTCGGCCAAAATCGGGGCCTCATTCAAAACCGGCAGGATGAGGGAAATGACCGGCTGCGGACGCCGGGTGCAAAACTCCGTGATTCCGGCCGTCTGGCCTGGCCCCGCCGCGGGAAGAAAGATAGAGGGAATGCCAAAGGTTTTTCCCATTATGCAACAGGCTCCAAGAACCTAAATCCCCCCTAACCCCCCTTTTCCAAAGGGAGGAATTTACCGTAATTCCTTTGGAAGTCCCCCTTTGAAAAAGGGGGATTTAGGGGGATTTAAGAATCCGCAATCGGAAGTGATTTTTGGCAACCGCTATAAGGCCGGAAAACCGCGAGGGCCCGTTGTTTAGCCTATCCATGCCGTGACTCTATCCATGACCGCTTTGCTCATCATATTTGCCAAGGAACCTCGCCCCGGACAGGTAAAAACCCGTCTCAGCCCGCCTCTACCCCCGGAGGCGGCCGCCCAACTGTATCACTGCTTTATCCAGGATATCCTGGATGAAATGGCCCGGGTGCCGGAAGTGCGCCTTGCCGTGGCCTTCAGTCCCCTTACGGCGCAGGTCTTTTTTCGCCGGATAGCGCCGCCCGGAACCATCCTCTTCCAGCAGGAAGGGGACGATTTGGGAGAGCGCATGGCCCGGGCCTTTGCCCGGGGCTTCGCGGCCGGTTTTGGCCCCGTGCTGCTCAGGGGCAGCGACGTCCCTGACCTCCCGGCCGCGGTGGTGTCGGAGGCGACCGCGGTACTGGCGGGCGGCCAGGCCCAGTTGGTGCTTGGGCCTGCTACCGACGGCGGCTACCACCTGGTGGGTCTGACCGAGCCCCAGCCCGGCTTGTTTCAGGGGCCGGCCTGGTCCAGCAGCACGGTCCTCGCTGACACCCTCAGCCTGGCCCGGCAGTTGGGCCTCAAGGTCCACCTCCTGCCCCCCTGGCCCGACATCGACACCTTCGACAACCTGCGGACCTTCCTTAACCGGTCCCGCCCAGCCCCGCAACCCGGTTGGCGCAGCCGTGAGCAGGCCCGGATACTGCTTGGCGGGCTACATACCCGCGAACCTGAACCGGGCCGCTAACCCCGAGCGGCGCCGCCTCCTGAGACCCGGATCCTGCCCCCAGGCTTGGTCTCGAAGTAACCACCAGTTTCTTTCAACCCTTCGCCTCTGCTCCCGTCAATTAATCGCAATTTATACCAATTTCAGGCCGCTGCGAATAGACATTTTGTCTTCCTGACCGAACCATCATGACCTTTGAGGTTTAGGACGCACCCGAAGCTGCCCAATACAAAAACATTTTCCAATAGAGCGAAGAGTGGTAGTGTACAGAAGGGTCTGCAAGATGAGAGGCGATAAGATGAAGGTTATGCCGTATGGGTGTTTCGACCAGGACCGCACAAATCCGCGCTAACGAAGATTATGCCATGAGCGGCAACAACTGAAAGGACAGGAGGAGCGGGGAAAGAGAAGTTATTCCCTCCCAGGATTAGCCCCTATGAGCACCTTGCGCCAGGCCATGAAAGAACTGCTGACGGAGCAGCCGCACTCCAGCCTGGAGTTGTCGCAACTGCTGTCGCAGTCAGAAAAACAGGTGCTGGACCACCTGTCCCACCTCGCACGGGCCCCGGGCCCCGGGAGGCGTTTTCAGATCATCCCGGCGGTGTGCAAAAACTGCGGCTTTGTGTTTCGCAAGCGGGACCGCCTCACCCGCCCCAGCCGTTGCCCCTTGTGCCAGCACCAATCCATCACCCGTCCGCGCTTCGCCTTGGTGAGGCAATGATGTTGTCGGATAGGCCGGAGCCTCCGGTTCCAACTTATCCGACATCTATACGCGGCAACTTAAATAATTGAACATCAAACTCTCTGCGCTCTCTGCGCCTCTGCGGTGAAAATCGATTAACCGCGGAGACGCAGAGGACGCAGAACAAATCACAGTCCAATTTTCTTACGGGATTGAGGGTGGGGGTTTGGGCTTCTGCCCTTAGCCCCATCCCCCAACTCTTTTCTACTCCACCGTCACGCTCTTGGCCAGGTTGCGGGGCTGGTCCACGTCGGTGCCCCTGAGATCGGCGATATGGTAAGCCAGTAATTGCAGCGGTGTTACCAGGACGATGGGCGACAGTTCCAGGGGGACCGAAGGCACTGTAATGACGCTCTCCACCCGGTCTCGCACCTGGGTGTTGTCCGCCTCAGTGACGGCGATGAGCCGCCCGCCCCGGGCCGCCACCTCTTCGATATTGCCCTGCACCTTCTCCAGCACCGGGCTCCGTGACGCCAGCACCAGCACCGGCATGTTCTCGTCAATGAGGGCGATGGGCCCGTGCTTCATCTCCCCGGCGGCGTAGCCTTCAGCGTGAATATAGGAAATCTCCTTGAGCTTCAGCGCCCCTTCCAGGGCGATGGGGTAGTGAATGCCCCGCCCCAGATAGAGGAAATTGTGGGCGTTCATGTAGCGGCGGCCGATTTCCCGGATCTCCGCATCCAGGTCCAGGGTCTCCTGGACCCAGGTGGGCAATTTGAGCAACTCCGCCAACCGGCGCCGGGCATCGTCCCGGTTAAGCCGGCCCAGTTTTTGGGCCAGAAACAGGGCGATGAGATACAGGGCCACCAGCTGGGTGGTGAAGGCCTTGGTGGAGGCCACCCCGATCTCGGGCCCGGCGTGGGTATAGAGCACCGCGTCGGCGTCCCGGGCGATGCTGGAGCCCACGGCGTTGACGATGGCCAGGGATTTGGCCCCCAACGCCTTGCCCGCCGTCAGCCCGGCCCGGGTATCGGCGGTCTCTCCGGACTGGGAGATGGGGATGAGCAGCGTATGCCGGTCCACCAGGGGGTCCCGGTAGCGGAACTCGGAGCCCAACTCCACCTCCACCGGGATGCGGCAGAGGTTTTCGATCAGGGTTTTTCCCACCATGGCGGCGTGAAATGACGTGCCGCAGGCCACCAGATAGATTTTGCGGATGTCCTTAATCGCTTCGTCGGAGAGGGTGATCTCCTGAAGCATCACTTCCCCCGAATCAGGGTCGATGCGGCCCCTGAAGGTGTCAATCAGGGCCCGGGGCTGCTCAAAGATCTCCTTCTTCATAAAGTGCTTGTAGCCCGCCTTCTCCGCCATGGCCGGGCTCCAGGTGATGGTGTGCTCCGGGCGCTGGATGCGCTCGCCTGCCTGGTTCAACAACAGAAACTCCCCATCCCGCAGTACCACGAAATCGTGGTCTTCCAGAAAAATCACCCGGCGGGTGTAGGGCAGGATAGCGGGGATGTCCGAGGCCAGGAAGTATTCGCCTTCACCCAGCCCCAGGATCAAAGGGCTTTCCTTGCGGGCCGCCACTACCATGCGGGGCTCGCCGGCGTTGATGATGGCCAGGGCGTATGACCCCTTGATTTCCTTGAGCGTCCGCTGCACCGCCTCCAGGTAAGGCGTCCCATCTTCCAGGTGCTTGACGATGAGGTGGGAGACGATTTCCGTGTCGGTCTCGGAGGCAAAGCGGTGACCGGCCTTGATCAACCCTTCTTTAAGTTCCAGGTAGTTCTCGATGATGCCGTTGTGCACCACCGCGATGTCGCCCACCCGGTGAGGATGGGCGTTGGTTTCGGAGGGGCGCCCATGTGTAGCCCAACGGGTGTGGCCGATCCCCACCTTACCCTGCAGGGGGTCTTGTAGTAGCAAGTTTTCCAGCTCTTTCAGTTTTCCCAGGCTGCGGCGGATGGCCAGGCCATTGTCGCCGATCACCGCCATCCCCGCCGAGTCATAGCCCCGGTATTCCAGCCGTTTCAACCCGTCCAGGATAATGGGCATGGCCTCCTGGGACCCCAGATATCCGATGATACCGCACATAGTCGCCTCTTTTAGCAGTTAGCAGTCAGCTTTTAGCTTCTAGTTCCCAAGCTCCTGCTCGGGAACGCATTTTTCCGTCCAAGCTCAGCTTGGACTCTTTATGAGAAAAAAATATAGGGCGGGCACCGCCGCCGTTTTGAGTGCTTTACTCTCGCCGATGGACCTACTTTCCCTGCTTCTTCCCGGCCAGCCGGCGCTCCAGATTCACCTGCCTGGCCCGGGATATTCCCAGTTTGCCCGGCGGCACGTCTTTGGTGATGGCGGACCCGGCCCCGATGTAGGCCCCGGCGCCCACGGTCACCGGGGCCACCAGGGCGGTGTTGCTGCCGATAAAGGCGCCCTCGCCGATGACGGTGGCGTGTTTCTTCTCGCCGTCGTAGTTGCAGGTAATGGTCCCGGCCCCCACGTTGGTCCCCGCCCCGACGTCCGCATCTCCCAGGTAGGTGAGATGCCCGGCCTTGACGCCTTCATGGAGAACCGATTTTTTCACTTCCACGAAATTACCCACATGCACCCCTTTGCGCAGGTCGCTTAAGGGGCGGAGATGGGCACAGGGGCCGATATCCACTCCGACCCCAACCCGGCTTTGGGTGATGACGCAGCCCATTTTGACATAAACGTCGTTTTCCAGGATGGAATCGACAATCTTGACCGAGGCCTCGATGCGGCAGTTTTCCCCGATAACGGTCTTTCCCTGGAGATAGACGTTGGGATAAATAACCGTGTCTTTGCCGATGGTTACGAAAGACTCGATGTAGGTGACCTCCGGGTCCATGAGGGTGACCCCCTGGTCCATGTGCCGCACATTGATCCGGCGCTTGACGGTCTGGGTGGCCCCGGCCAGCTCGGCCCGGCTGTTGATCCCCAAGAGTGCCTCCCAGTCCGGGTCGATGAGGGCTTCCACCCCCCTGCCCTGCTCCCGGGCAATGTGAATCAGGTCGGTGAGATAAATTTCCCCGGTAACCGGGCTTTTGGGGATTTTTTTCAGGCCATACACCAGAAACGCGGCGTCAAAGCAGTAGGCCCCGGTGTTGATCTCCCGGATGGCCAGGAGATCGGGCCGGTCGTGGGAATCTTTGGCCTGGACTATCCCCGCCACCTGGCCGGCCTCGTCCCTTACCACCCGGCCGTAATGAGCCCCGTTCGGCAACTCGATGGTCTGGACGGTGACCGCGGCCCCGCTCTTGTCGTGGAGTTGCCGCAGCGCCGCGATGCTTTCCCCGGAAATGAGCGGCGCGTCGCCACACAAAACCATGACGGTCCCGGCCTCGTCCGGCACCGCCGGCATGGCCACCTGGACCGCGTGCCCGGTGCCCAACTGCGGCTCTTGAACCACGAAGCGCAGTTCGCAGTCTTTCAAGGCTTCCTTAACCGCCTCGGCTTGGTGTCCCACCACCACGACGATGTCGCTAACTCCAGCCTCCCGGAGGGTATCCAGCAGGTAAGCGATCATCGGCCGCCCCAGGATCTGGTGCAACACCTTGGGCTGACTCGACTTCATCCGGGTCCCCTGGCCCGCAGCCAGGATGATGGCGGTGATGTTTTGATTTTTCATTATGTGTCTCTCAAGCATTAAGTATGCCAAATTAACATCTTATTTGTCAGAAATTCTATCATTATATATTTATATCTTGTTGGCTCGGTTTTATAATGTCTTTTATTGAATCACTAAGTTCTGGCGAAACAATTAATAATATTTGACCTATCAATTTTGTCAGTAGCATAACATAATCAATTTGTTTGCTATTCTTTCTCTTAATTTTAAAAGATTTTGGGCATGCTTTTTTAAAATCAATCAAATGATAAATACAATTGAGTGATATCATAAATAATTTTAATTTGGCATATTTATCCCCACAATACCCATCTAAACCTGTAAGTTCATAGTCGCGAACATGTATGAATTTGCAGGAATCATAATAATCTTCAAGCTCGTCAATTAAATTAATCTCTCTAAGGGCACCTTTCACTGATCTACCATGCCAAGCAATACCTTGTTTAACGATATTCTCCATTTTCATTATTTCTTCGTGATAATATCCTAATAATTTTTGTTTTGATTTCTCAGCATTATCTATGTAATTATATCCTAGTTTATCAAAGAGGATATTCATATCATCTTCTTGTGAAATATCTCCAGGGTTATTCTCTTGTTCTTTTAATTTATTGATAAGTCTGTACAAATTAATTGCCCTCACGGATTTCGCCCTTCGTCCTTTCAATAATATTTTTGTCTGAACTATATTTTCTAATAATGGCCTATATAATATGTTCATATCTGCAAGTTTTCCATAAATAGCTAATAACACGATTGATGAAAATATCCTTCTTGTCCTGATAAGGAAATCAAATAAATATAACCTGTAATCCTCTTGTTTTTCAGGGATATTATCTAAAAGTTCACTAATGAATTTTCCGGTTGTTTTATCGAAATAATTATAGACTAATCGAAAATCATTCCAATAAGGATCATTTTTTAGCTTCGCTAATAGTTTATCAATTTCAGGTATGCTTGGTTTCATTATAGAACTCATCACCCCACCACCGCATAATACAAGGACCGGGGATTATCCATGCGCTTGGAAGCGTCTAAAATCTCCATGCCCACGACATTGCCGTGCTTCTCGTAGTCGATGATTATCCCGGGCTTGTCTTCGTCGCTTTCTTCGATAGGCGCGTTGTTGAAGAGAATACGCAGCACGTCCACTTCGGGATCATAGGTTACTTTCATGAATTTCCATTGAGTCTTGATCGTCTTTAGTCTTCAGGTTGATCGGCTCGAATCCGCTCCCGGGCCATCTCCGCACCATAGGCTATGCAAGCAAAGATATCCGCCTCCTCCAAATCTGGATATTCTTTGAGAACATCCTCGATTGTCATGCCGCTGGCCAGGAAATCCAAGATCAATGAAACCCAGATGCGATGCCCCCGGATGCAGGGCTTGCCGAAACAGACATTTGGGCTAATGGCAATCCGAGATAGTAACTCCTCTCTGGTCATAAGGATTTCCCTCTTTAGTTGTCAAAAAGTAGACACCAAGTCCTTTTATCACGCTGATAACCCGTTAGCAGTTAAAATACTCCAATTTTCCAAAAATGAAAAGGCAAGCCCGGGAATCCAGGCTTGCCTTTATTTATCGGGTTAAGTGAATGATGGGTTAGCGGCCGGCCACCTTCATGCGCATCAGGGAGCGGCGCATGGCGGCTTCGGCCCGGGCCCAGTCGATCTCGGCGGTCTTACCCGCCGCGATGCGTTTCTCGGCCCGTTCCTGGGCCCGCTTGGCCCGTTCCACGTCGATCTCCCGGCCCACCTCAGCCGACTCGGCCACGATGGTCACCTTCTCGCCGGTGACTTCGGCAAAGCCGCCGCTCACCGCCAGGTACTCGGTCTTTCCGCCGGCCTTATAATACATCTCGCCGATTTCCAGAGCTGAGAGAAAGGGAATGTGGCCCGGCAGTACACCGAACTGGCCTTCCGCGCCGGGCAACACTACCACCTCGGCCTCGGTGGACAGCACCATGCGGTCGGGAGTAACCACCTCCAACAGGAGTTGTTTTTCTGCCATAGCCTTTGGCCTCCCCTGCCCTTAGGCAGCCGCCAGCCGTTCGGCTTTGGCCACCGCTTCTTCGATACCACCTACCATGTAGAAGGCCTGCTCCGGCAGATCGTCGTGCTTGCCTTCGATGATTTCCTTAAAACCGCGCACGGTGTCCGGCACGGACACGAACTTGCCTTCCTGACCGGTGAACTGCGACGCGACGAAGAAAGGCTGGGACAGGAAACGCTGAATCTTCCGGGCCCGGGCCACGGTGAGCTTGTCTTCGTCGGAGAGTTCGTCGATGCCCAGAATGGCGATGATGTCCTGCAGGTCCTTATACTTCTGGAGGGTCTGCTGGACATTCCGGGCCACGTAGTAGTGCTCCTCGCCCACGACTTGCGGGTCCAGGATCCGTGAGGTGGAATCCAGGGGGTCCACCGAGGGGTAAATCCCAAGCTCCGTCAAGGCCCGGGAGAGCACCACGGTGCCGTCGAGATGGGCAAAGGTGGTAGCCGGGGCCGGGTCGGTCAAGTCATCAGCGGGTACGTAAATGCACTGTACCGAAGTGACCGAACCTTTCTTGGTGGAGGTGATGCGCTCCTGCAATTCACCGAGGTCGGTGCCCAGGGTGGGCTGGTAACCTACGGCGGAGGGCATGCGGCCTAAGAGAGCCGATACCTCGGAGCCCGCCTGGGTGAAACGGAAGATGTTGTCGATGAAGAGCAGAACGTCCTGACCTTCCTCGTCCCGGAAGTATTCCGCCGCGGTCAGGGCAGTCAAGGCTACCCGGGCCCGGGCCCCGGGGGGCTCGGTCATCTGGCCGTAAATCAAGGCCGCCTTCGGCAGTACGCCGGAGTGTTTCATTTCCAGGTAAAGGTCGTTGCCCTCACGGGTGCGCTCACCCACGCCGGCGAACACCGAGATGCCGCCGTGGTGCATGGCGATGTTGTGGACCATTTCCATCATGACGACGGTCTTGCCTACACCGGCGCCGCCGAACATGCCCATCTTGCCGCCACGGGGGAAGGGGACCAGGAGGTCGATAACCTTAACCCCGGTTTCCAATACCTTTACCGTGGTGTCCTGCTCCACGAAGGCCGGCGCCAGACGGTGAATCGGCATATGGTGCTTGGCAACCACCGGACCCATACCGTCCACCGGGCGGCCCACGACGTTGAGCACCCGGCCCAGGGCCTCTTCGCCCACCGGCACCATGATGGGGTCACCGGTGTCTTTTACAGGCATGCCCCGCACCAGACCGTCGGTGGTATCCATGGCGATGGTGCGGACCATGTTGTTCCCGAGATGCTGGGCGACTTCAACGACCAGGTTGTCTTCAATGTCGTCGATGGCCGGGTTGGTAATCCATAGGGCGTTTTTAATGGCCGGCAGTTTGCCTTCTTCGAATTCCACGTCCACTACCGGACCGATAACGCGGGCGATTCTTCCGATATTCATATTCTGTAAATCCTCCTCATACGGGCGGCTTAGCCTTTAAGGGCCTCAGCCCCGCCCACGATATCCATCAGTTCTCTGGTAATGGCCGCCTGCCGGGCCTTGTTCATGATGAGGCTCAGGGTGGTGATCATTTCCTTACAGTTAGCCTGGGCGTTATCCATGGCGGTCATCCGGGCGGCGTATTCGCTGGCGGAATTTTCCAGGAAGCCATGGTAAACCAAGACGTTGATATATTTAGGCAGCAAGTATTCCAGGAACTGCTCCATGGGCGGCTCGAAGAGATACTCAGTGCTGGCCCCGGCTTCCGCCTCGGCCTCGGCCTCGGCCGGCTTGATGGGCAGCAACTGCACCATTTTGGGGCGCTGGATCGCCATATTGATAAAGGTGGCATGGATCAGGTGGACCTCTTGCACCCCTCCGGTCAGAAAGGCGCTCATGACCTCCCGGGCCACCGTCACTGCATTGGAAAAGTCGAACTTATTCCAAACATCCACGTATTGGGCCAACATCTCCCGTTTGCGCCGCCGGAAGAAATCCCGGCCTTTGCGGCCGACGCAGATGAGGGAAACCTCGATACCCGCGGCCTCTTTTTCCCGGATGAACTTCACCGCGGTGTTGATCAGATTGACGTTGAAGCTGCCGCACAGACCACGGTCAGCGGTCATCAACACCAAACCGACCCGTTCCACCGGGGCAGCCGCTTGGAAGAAGGGGTGGATCTCCGGTTCTACCCGGCCGGCCATATTGCCCAGCATCATGGCGAAGGCCCCGGCATAAGGCCGGAACCCTTCCATGCGCAGCTGGGCACCCCGCAGTTTCGCCGCCGAGACCATGTTCATGGCCTTGGTGATCTGCTGGGTCTTCTTGACCGCCCCGATTTTGCGTTTGATATCTTGTAGGGTCGCCATGCTTACACCCCGCTCTTATGACGCGCTGACGACAGGCTGGAATACGGAATCAAACTCTTCCAGGATAACCTTCATCTTGGCATCGATTTCCGAAGTGAACTCTTTCTTCTCTTTGATATCGGCCAGCACGGCAGCGTACTTCGACTCCATGAAACTGTAGAGCTGCTGTTCGTAAGACCCCAGCACGTCGATGGGATACTTGTCCAGGAAGCCCCGGGTGCCGGCATAGATGATGGAAACCATCTTCTCCATGGACAGCGGCTGATACTGGGGCTGCTTCAGGACTTCCACCAACCGGGCGCCCCGGTTGAGCTGCTGCTGGGTGGATTTGTCCAGCTCGGAGCCGAACTGGGCGAAGGCCGCCAATTCCCGGTACTGGGCCATCTCCAACCGCAGCATGCCGGCCACCTGCTTCATGGCCTTCACCTGAGCGGCGCCGCCGACCCGGGAGACAGAGAGGCCGACATTGATGGCGGGCCGGATACCGGAGAAGAACAGGTTCGGTTCCAGATACACCTGACCGTCGGTGATGGAAATAACGTTGGTGGGAATGAAGGCCGATACGTCACCTTGCTGGGTTTCGATGATGGGCAGAGCGGTGAGAGAACCGCCTCCCAGGGTATCGTTCAGCTTGGCGGCCCGCTCCAGCAACCGGGAGTGGTTGTAGAAGATGTCACCGGGATAGGCTTCACGTCCCGGAGGCCGGCGCAGCAGCAAGGACATCTGCCGGTAGGCCTGGGCCTGCTTGGTCAGATCGTCGTAGATGATCAGGGCGTGGCGGCTTTTGTCCCGGTAATACTCGCCCATGGCGCAGCCGGCAAAGGCGGCGACGTACTGCAAGGGCGCGGGCTCGGAGGCCGAGGCGTTGACCACGATGGTGTGCTTCATGGCGCCGTGACGCTCCAGGGCGTCCACCACCTGGGCCACGGTGGATTTCTTCTGACCGATGGCCACGTAGACGCAGAGGATGCCGGAATCTTTCTGATTGATGATGGCATCGACGCAGAGGGCGGTTTTGCCGATCTGACGGTCACCGATGATCAGCTCCCGCTGGCCGCGGCCGACGGGGGTCATGGCGTCTACGGCCTTGTAGCCCGTGTACATGGGCTCATTCACCGGGGCGCGCTCAATGACGCCCGGGGCCTTGACCTCGATGCGCCGGAACTCCTTGGTGTCGATGGGACCCTTGCCGTCAATGGGGTTGCCCACGGGATCGATGACCCGGCCGAGGACTGCGTCCCCAACGGGCACCTGGGCGATACGGCCGGTGCGTTTAACGATGTCACCCTCTTTGATGTGCGTGTCTTCACCCAGGATGGCGACACCGACGTTGTCCTCTTCCAGGTTCAGAGCAAGCCCAAAGATCCCTCCAGGGAATTCCAGAAGCTCCATGGCCATGCACTTTTCCACGCCATAGACCCGGGCGATGCCGTCACCCACGGACAGCACGGTGCCGGTTTCGGCCACCTCCACCTTCTTCTCGTAATCCCGGATCTGAGAGCGAATAATTTGGCTGATTTCTTCGGCTCTAATTTCCATTTATAAGACCTCGCCTTTTATTAAGGATTCTCTTAAGGTATTAATCTGGGTGCGTACGGTGCCGTCCAGCACCAGATCCCCCACCTTGGCCATCAGGCCGCCGATGATGCTGGGATCTTCCTCCACCTCCATGACCACGGTGCTGCCGGTTAACTTCTCCAGGGTCTGACGGAGTCGATCCTGAGTGGCGTCATCCAGGAAAATAGCCGTTTTAACCTTGGCCCGCTGGACGTTTTCCACCTCGTCCAGCATTTCCTGATAGGCTAACGCGACTCCTTCCACCGTGTTAAGACGGTGTTTATCAAGCAGAAGTTGAAGGAGGTTGGAAACCATGGGAGGCAGTTGCAACAACTCGATCATGCGAAGGAGTAATTTGTTGCGATCCTCCCGGCCATGGATGGGGTTGAGCAGGGCATCCTTCAGCTCCGGTTCCCGCTCCAAAAGATGGGCGAATCCACTGAGCCCCTCCCCATACTCTTTGTAATGAGCATCTTCCTTGCCCAGAGTCAGCAAGGCTTTCGCATAGCGTCGGGCAACGGTCATGTCAATCAATGGGTTTCCACCACCTTGTGCAAATATTCCTCCACCAGACCTTGCTGGTCGGCGTAGGTAGCTTTCTCTTTAATCATGTCCGTGGCCATCTGAGTGGCCAGGCCCACAACTTCCTCTTTCAGGCTTTGGGCGGCTTTCTTGGTTTCCTGCTCAATGGTAAAGGCCGCCATCTCCTTGATGCGGGCCGCCACCTGATTGGCCTTATCCAAAATCTTGGCCTTTTCCATTTCGCCTTCGGCGATAAATTGCTGGATCACACCCTGGCGCTCTTTGGCGACCGCGGCCAACCGGGCCTCCGCCGCCTTTACCGCTGCCTCGAACTCGGCTTGCTTGGCTGCCATCTCCTCCAGGGTCGCGGCTACGTCCTGGGACCGCTGGGCGAAGAATTTTTTAGCCGGTTTGGCCAACAGGTAGACCAGGATAGCGGCGAACACCACAAAATTGACGGTGCGCCAGAGAAGTTCAGACATTTTTTCCGGGGTTATGCCGCCATGGCCGCCAGCGGCTTCAGAAGCCGCGGCTGCCCCGGCCAGGAGCAGGACCGCAGCCAAACCCCAGAAGGTTGCCCCGATCCGTTGCCAGCCATTTCTGCGTCCGCCGTTCATGAGAGTTCCCTCCCCAGAATTTTGGTAGCCAGCAGTTGGGCAAAGCTCTGGGCCTGCGTCTGCAAGGACGCCCGGGCCTTGGCCATGTCAGCCTGGATTTTCTTTTCTACCGTGGCCCACTCAAGCTCCGCCTGGCGCTTTACTTCCTCCAGGAGAGTTGTTTCTGCCTGGGCCCCTTCCTGCTTCAAGGACTCCCTGGCCCCCGCACCGGCGCGCCGGGCATCGGCCAGTTCCTCCTTGATCTCATCCTCCAGGCTCCGTCCCTGATCCGTCAGGAGGTTAATCTCGGTCTCCTGGGCCAGCAATTTGGCCTGCCGCTCCTTGAGAGCGTTACGGATAGGTCGGAACAATACCACGTTCAGGAGAAAGACCAGGAGCAGGAAATTGATAATTTGCGCGTACAAAGTCCAATCAATGTCAATCATTCCTGGCTGCCACCTCGTATTTTATTTACTAAAATCGAATACTTAACAGCTTTAAGCAGATATTGCCTGAGGTTAAGCCCATGTGTATCTTTTCACGAACCCCTTTTTAGCCTATTTTCCCCGCGCTGTCAAAATTTTTTTGCAAAAAAATGATCATCCCCCGAATAAGTATCTTCGCATGCGGATATTCAGGAGAAATCCCACCCCCAACAAGGTGGTGATCAGGGAGGAACCGCCATAGCTGAACAGGGGCAGGGGGATACCCACCACCGGCAAAAACCCGGTAACCATGCA